>Ga0136601_1000138_pt1 | contig 36685 bp, 31 predicted proteins | sample AntRauMFilla2699_FD_181020 | JGI IMG/M metagenome (GOLD analysis project Ga0136601, IMG submission 181020) | Saline lake microbial communities from Rauer Islands, Antarctica - Metagenome Filla 2 #699 | ecosystem: Environmental > Aquatic > Non-marine Saline and Alkaline > Saline | place...
ATAATCGCTCTTTTTAGGGCGCCCATCTTCTATCACCGTCATGACACCTATAACCTCAGACCCTGAAAAATGAGAAATATCATAGGCCTCAATTCGCACCCCTGCTCGCTCTCCTGCATATTTTTCATCAATATCATCATCTCGAGAAATGAGTGCGATGTCGTTTATATGACGAAGAGCAAAAAGAGTTTTTTTTACTCGGTTGGCTTTCTCAAACTCTTGTGTTTGAGCATAGGATTTCATCTCTCGTTCGAGAACTTTAATAAGAGAGGACTTTTTTCCTTCAAAAAATAACTTTATATGGTTTATTGTTCGCGCGTATTCTTTTTGAGTTACAGCACCCGTGCAAACACCAGGACACAGTCCAATCTGCGCATTAAAACACGGTCGCGCACGTTCCCATTCGCGCCCCACAAGCTCCTCTAAAGGTGTGCACGTGTCTCTGAACGGAAATAGTTTTCGAATAATTTTAAGGGCGTATCGCACGTTTGACGCGGAAGAAAAAGGACCAAACTGATACTTTATATCTTCTTCACTATATTTTTCAGGAAGCGTGCGGCCTCGCTCTACCAGCACTCGTGGATATGCTTCGTTCGTGATAATGACGTACGTCCAACTCTTATTATCTTTGTCGCGAGTATTATATTCTGGTTGATGTTTTTTAATTAAGTGTGCTTCAAGTATTAACGCCTCAATCACTGAATCTGTTTCAACATGAGTGATTGATTGAGCTTCTTCAACCATCTTTACTAAAAGTGGACCGCGCGTAACAAAAAGATTTTTTGAAAGATAGCTTTTTACACGATCCTTGAGGCTAGTAGCCTTACCTATGTATAGAATTTCTCGTTTAGGACCACGAAAAAAGTACACCCCTGGAGTTTCTGGAAGTTTTCGTGCGTACGCTAGAAGCTTGTCTTCTGACATTGACATAGTGCATATACTATCATATGGTCAAAAAAGAAGGAGGGGTATTGCATGATAACGGCAGAGCACGATTCCGCGAAATGCCCGGTGTGCGCTTCGATTCTTCCTAATCCAAGCAATTTTATGCTTTTTGGAAGAGCGTACGCAAACGTTCACCTCTGTGATACATGTGAGAAGATTGTTTTAAGCTGGCGACTTTTCATCAAATCTCGCCGCAATCGAACAGAGGATCCAATTGTCATTCCCGTAAACGAAAGATTTCACAAGCATTTCATCGCGCTTGCGCGGAAGCCTAACAAAAACGGAATGTTGAAGTTTGATGAGGAGAAACTGTTTGTCTTAACTGATGAGCAGTTCAGAGAATACCGAGAACGCTTTAGGGCGCTCGGGGCAACAGAAATCGCAACAGTTATTGGTGCCTATCAAGAGAAGGTACTGCGATTGCCTCACCTTAACTAATAAAGACAAGCCATCTACAAACCGGACTACGCGTCCGGTTTATTTTTTTTACGAGAAAGCACTTTTGCAAGATACTGCCCGGTGTATGACTTCTTTACCCGCGCGACATCTTCAGGTGTTCCCTTCGCAACGATAGTGCCTCCTTTTTCTCCACCGTCAGGACCGATGTCAATGACGTAATCGGAGCTTTTTATAAGATCCATATTGTGTTCAATCACAACGATGGTATTCCCTTTGTCGACGAGTCTCTCAAGAATTTCAATAAGTTTTTCAACATCGTCATAATGAAGCCCGATTGTGGGTTCGTCGAGAAGATAAATAGTTTTTTCCGTATGCCGACGATATAACTCTGAGGCTATCTTTACTCGCTGAGCCTCACCACCTGAGAGCTTCGTGGCGGACTGTCCTAGCTTAAGATAGCCAAGACCGACATCTGAAAGCGTCTGGAGTCGATCACTGATTGCAGGTATCTCATTAAAAAAATCAAAACTCTCTTCAATGGTCATTTCAAGTACTTCATAGATATTCTTGTCTTTATATTTAACCTCAAGCGTTTCTTTCGTAAAGCGTCTTCCGTCACAGACATCACATTTAACGTATACCGTCGGTAAAAAGTGCATTTCTATCGCGACCTCTCCCATACCGTGGCAGGCTTCACACCGACCTCCATTTTTTACGTTGAATGAAAAACGACCAGGCTTCCAGCCTCGGGCTTGTGCTTCAGTGGTAGCAGAAAAAAGATCCCGTATGTGAGTAAACGCACCGGTATATGTCGCAGGATTTGAACGTGATGTTCGGCCAATCGCGGACTGATCGATAAGAACCGCTCTGCCGGCATATTCAGTTCCTAAAAATTCAGTCGCGTTATAGACCTTACTAGTCCGTTTAGCCCGGTTAAATCTTGCCTCAAGATTCTTATGGAGAATCTCATACATAAATGACGATTTCCCAGAACCCGACACGCCCGTAACCGTAACAAATTTACCGAGCGGAAGGTCGATGTTTAAATTCTTAATGTTGTGAATGTTTCCACCTCGTATTTTAATTTCTCCCTTTTTTTGATTACGTCGTGTTTTCGGTACTTTAATCTTTTTCTCGCCCCGAAGATAGCCGAGCGTAGACGAACCACTATCAGTTTTTGCTTTGAGCAGATCACTTAAATATCCAGAAGCAACTATATTTCCTCCGTGAACCCCAGCGAGCGGACCAATGTCAACAATATAATCTGATGCAAAAATGGTATCTTCGTCATGCTCCACTACAATAATCGTATTCCCGAGATCTCTTAAGCGTAGGAGCGTACGGACGAGGCGAGCGTTGTCTCGCGCATGAAGCCCAATTGTTGGCTCGTCAAGCACGTAGAGTGCGCCGACTAGACCGCTTCCGAGCTGACTCGCAAGACGAATACGCTGAGCCTCCCCACCTGAGAGCGTGTTCGCACGTCTGTCGAGTGTCAGATATTCAATACCAACATTGTCCATGAACTGCAATCGAGATTCTATTTCTCTCAAAACAGGCTTTGCTATAGCAGCTTCTTTATCAGTAAGAGAAAGACCTACAACGAAAGAAATAGCGTCAGTTATTGAAAGCTTCGTGAGATCAACAACGTTTGTTTTTTCTAGATTATTTGCTTCCGAAAAGACAAAGACGTGCAGGGCCTCTTCTCTAAGACGAGTGCCGTTACACTGCGGACACGGTTCGTCTGACTCAAAATATTTTGTACCAAGTCCATTACAAACTTCGCAAGCGCCGTAGGGAGAGTTGAAGGAGAAAAGCCGTGGCTCAACCTCTGGATAGGAATATCCATCATTGGGACATGAAAACTTTGATGAATAGATGCTTTCCAAAAGTGTTTTATGATTGTGGTCACCATACACAACGTGGACCAAAGAGTCCGACTCTGCTAACGATTTCTCAAGAGCTTCAGCAATACGCTCATTTGCTGATTTAAAATCATCTTTAAAATCTTGAACATCGATTCTATCAACGAGGATACTGATGTCGTGCTTTTTGTTTTTTTCAAGGACTATTCTTTCACGCAACTTCTTTCGTTCACCGTCTATAAGAACATCCTCATATCCTTCTGACAAAAGATCATATAAAAGTTGATAGTACTCACCCTTTCGACCTCGTACGACAGGCGAAAAAAGTTCAATATATTCAACAGATTTCTCTTTTTTTACTCCATCAAAAATAAACTTTTTGATCTCTTCTACGGATAATTTCTTTATTTCTTCACCACAAACTAAGCAATGAGGACGTCCAACTCGTGCGTACAGAATACGAAGATAGTCATAAATCTCGGTAATTGTAGCAACGGTTGAGCGAGGATTTCTTGACTGAGCTTTTTGATCAATCGAAATCGCAGGAGAAAGACCCGTAATTTCATCGACGTCAGGTTTTTGGAACTGCTGTAAAAACTGTCGGGCATAGCTCGATAGACTTTCAATATATCGACGCTGACCCTCTGCAAAAATGGTATCAAAGGCAAGCGATGATTTTCCCGAACCAGATACGCCTGTAAACACAGTCATTTTATCCCGTGGTATTTCAACAGATATATCTTTTAAATTGTGTGTGCGGGCGCCTGTAACTATAATTTTTTTTTCGTCCGCGGCACCCGCATTGCCGGAACTTTTTGCCATAACCTATAGAGCTTACTATGCTTGAGGAGAGCTTGCAATTTCTCGAACACGATTAACGATTGCGTCAAGAGAATTGTTAGCTTTAACTAGAAAGTCAACAGCACCAAGTCTTTTGCCTTTTTCGATATCTTCAGGTTGTCCAAAGTTTGAGAGAATAATTACCGGTATATTTTTTGTGTTTTCGTCTGCTTTGAGTTTTTCTAGAACATCATATCCGCTCATTCCAGGTAGAAGAATGTCGAGAAGAATAACATCGGGCAACTCAGTTGCCGCAATCGTAAGAGCTTCGTCCCCGTTTGATGCATAAAAAACATTAAACTCGTCATCCGAAAGCTTGCCAGCAAGTAGCTCTTTCAGAAAAAGATCGTCTTCTACGGCCAAAATTTTTTTAGAAACTGCTGAAGTACTTGCTTCAGCTACGTTTGTCTCCTCTCCGGGTGTTTGTGTTGTTTCGTCCATTATTTTTTTATTTATTGTACAAAGGGATAGTAAAGTAAAACGTCGTACCTTGTCCTTCAATGCTTTCAAACCAGATTGTGCCTCCGTGCCTTTCTACCACCCTTCTTGTCGTATGTAATCCTAAACCATTTCCATCAGTTTCTGTTTTCTTTGCGTTTTCTGCTCTGAAAAACTTACTGAATATATTTTTCTGCTCTTGAGCAGGAATGCCAATTCCTTGGTCAGTTACTGAAATGAGGAGGTCTCGTGGACGAGCCTCAGCTTTAACGGTAATTGTACCTTCTTTTATTGTATATTTTAGTGCATTTTCTATCAAGTTTTGAAAAATCATTGCAAGGCGCTCTTGATCAGCTTGAACATAGGGTAACACCTGGTCTTGGTTTTCAAAGAGTAACTCAACACTCTTTTCTCGCGCTGCAATAGAAACTCCAGAAAAGACATCCTCAATTACTTTTTGTATGTTCACCGGAGAAAATACATACTCACTATTCACAGTCTCGGCAGCATCCATATCAAGAAAGTTATTTACTATCTTTAAGATACGATTTGTTGATTCAAATCCGTTTTCTACTATTTTCTTTAGTTCTGGAGCAATTTTTTCATCGTCTGAAGAAAGAAGAATCTCAAAGGCCCATTTAATAGCAGCAAGGGGGGTTCGCATTTGGTGCGCAGCAACTGAAATGAACTCTACCTTCAAGTTATCAAGCGCCCTGTCTTTTGAAATATCATGAAGAACGACGGCGCGGCCAATCAATTCTTCTTTTTCATTTTTTATAGATACGGTGGATGCCTCTACCGCAAGGTCTTCTGAAAACTCAATGGTCTCGCGCTCAAGCGCTTGATCTTTATTAAGGGAAGCTGAGAGTTTCTGGAATCGATCTGATGCAGAGGAATCAAAAACAACTGTCCCTAGCACTTCTTTATGACTTACTCCTAACAGTGCTTCAGCTTGTGGGTTAATCATCTCAATAACCCCCTCGGTATCAGTATAGATAAGACCGTCTGAAAGATTCATAACAAGCGAAAAGGTTTTATTTCGTTCTTCTTCAACTTTAGATAGCGCAAGCATAATTTCACCTCGAGATCTCTCAAGTTCTTCAGCCCTCTGAACGAGATCCTCGGTTTGCTCAGCGACTTTTTCTTCGAGACGGTCTTGCAAATCCTTTAACTCTGTAATATCGCTAATTCCTATAAAAAATCCGATGAAATCACCTGATCGATCAGCCCTGCTCGATGCTGTGAGGTTAACGGTTCGTTTACCGAAGTTCCTAGAGAGCAAGGTGGCCTGTTGGCTGTCAGTGAAGCTGTCACTCTCTTTTTTGGTTGATAAAAATTTTTTTATAGTGTCTGCTTCAACAAAAAAATCCTCAAAGGGTCTACCTGTGGCTTCAAGACTGTTAAAGCCAGTTATTTTTTCAAAAGCGGTGTTTACGCTTACTACCACACCGATTGGATTAATAGTACACACCGCAAGTGGCAAGAAGGCTGTAAACTCATTAATGTACGTTTCCAAGTCTTCTAGATCCTCTTTATTCCGCTCGATTTCCTTTAATTTTTCTTCGTCTATTTTTTCAGTCATGATCCTATTTCCATTGTCCTAAAATCTCAGTATGACGCTCGCCGTCATACACCGATTTAACTACCTTAACTGCCACCCCCTCTCCCCTAACAGAAAGTTTCATAACTGCATCAAAATATCCAGTATGGTACACGTTTGAAATAGGATGAAAGTTGTATCCTTCAATATAAAAAATAATATATTTTTTCTCCTCATCTATCTCCTGTGGAACAAGAGACCCGAAATCAAGGTGCCTTTCCCAATATTTTGCAGATTCTTCAAATATATGCCGCAAGGAGACAAACTGTTTAACTATCAGACGCAAAAGGAAAGAAAGTTTTAATACAGAGTTCGCCAAGTTATAGATGTCCTCTTGTTTCCAGCCGAGCACAACCATAGCCGATAGATATATACTCACGCTGTATGATTCCTTATACCATTTATATGGACGGATTGATTTATGAGGAAACGGATACCCCATTTCATTTAACGTGTCTTCGATTTTTTTTACTCCTTCTGGACCTTCTCGCATTTCTATGTATGCAAAAGTAGCCCTCAGCACCTCTCCCTTGACATTCCCAGAGAGATCCATAAGGCGGTCAACCTCCTTTTTTAAATCTTTCTTGTTTTCGGGTATGAGCTCTTCTTTGACTACGTACATTGAAAGTGAATTAAATTAATAATTATAAAGTATACATTCTTATTGCTTACCACCTCACCTCAAATATCCTACAAGAGTGATCTCCCTCTTCACACCACCTGCTCTCTATCGTAGCGGCAGAACCCAGTCCCAGCAAAGCTGTTATCTTACTAAAAAACCCGTCAAAATAATCTTTCATGTAATCAAAAAAAGGGTAGCCGGAAATACGAAGCTCACCTCTTTTGTTTTCTTTATCAAACGAAGAAATGCTGAGTTCCCCAAAATCGTACGTTTTTCCCCATATTGAGGAAGCCTGTGAGAGAGTCTTCTCGAGCGATACGAACCGCATAAGCGTTGCGATAATCGGAGACGTAGCTGGTGCACCATAGCCCATTTCAAAGACGTCTGAGCTTTCCCAGGAAAATAATTTTGTTGCAACGTAAATACCAAGCACTGACTGAGCTTCTTGATACCACTCATATCCTTTGACATCTTCGTACGAAAAGGGGTAGCCCAGAAGTGCAAGAGACTCTTCAAGCTTGCCAAGTCCTGCCTCACCTTGTTTTATGAGTATAAATTTCTTATCACTCTTAAGAGCACCTCCTTTAGACTTACCGCTTCTTGCCATTATCTTGTCAGCTTCCGTCTTTAATTCCAAAATTTCTTCGTTCATATAATTATTTAGTTAAGATGGCGCTCTCTGTATTGTACCTCAATACTCTTTTAATGACCTTGAGAAAGTTGTCCACAAAAAATGCTACCAACTTATCGTATATTCCGAATACTCATCTCCCTGCGCCGCAGATTTATTAGCCTGCAAAACAACATTTTCTGAACCCGTAGCTAGCTCTATCAAACCTTTAAAATAACCTCTTACGTGAATCTCAAGAATTGGATGAATACTAGCCCCCTTAATTTGAAACGTAATCGAGTGTTCGCCTTCAGAGTGTCCAATAGGAACAAATTCGCCATAATCATAATGCTTACGCCAATACTCAGGACCCCCGCGAAGCATTGCTTCTACAGAAGTAAACCTCATCATAATTGCTGAGAACATTGACCCCCTAGTTGACACTCGACCGAGCTTATCAATATCGTCCTCACTCCAACCATAAAGATGTGCAGCAACAAGAAGAAGTGCCGCTTCGTATCCCGCAGGATACCATTCGTATGATTTAAAATGGTTTATATCAATATCAAACCCCAACTGAGTTAGTTTCGTCTGAATTTTTTCAAGTGCACCCGCGCCAGCAAGTGCTTCTATTGGTTTAAGGGTATCACTGTTTAATGATACCCCGCGCACGTTTCCAATCTTAAGATTTAAAACTTTTTGGAGTTCTGTTTTTAACTCTTCCTCCGTAGCAAGCGAAGGAAGCGCCAAAGGGGGTCGTGAGTGATTTTCGGTCATAGAAAAGTATGCATATAGTATACAACATAGCGTACGAAACCTGTATAATAATTCTGAATCTAAACCGTACTCCTCTTTCGAAGGAAAAGAGGAGGTCATTTATCTCCTCGCGCCACCACTAACTTTTTGAACTGTCTAGCTCACGCTCTAGAGCACGTATTTCATCCCTAAGAAGCGCTGCTGTCTCAAAATCTAAAATCTTCACTGCGTCATTCATTTGGCGGTTCTTTTCTTTAATCAGTGCTTTTGGGTTTTTGGTAAATTCCGCTCGATCGAGACCCACGAGTGTTTGAACAGTCTTATCGTGTTCACTTCTCATCTCTGAGGCAATGTCTCGAATGTGTTTTAAGATTGTTTGTGGGGTAATGTCATGCTTTTTATTGTGCGCAAGCTGAATGGTTCTCCTGCGTTCAGTTTCTGACATCGCTCGTTCCATAGAGCCGGTTACTCTGTCGGCGTAGAGTATAACTCGACCATGAACGTTTCGTGCTGCCCTACCGATAATTTGAATAAGAGATGTTTCTGATCTTAGAAACCCTTCCTTATCTGCATCAAGAATACCGATGAGTGCCAGCTCGGGTAAATCAAGACCTTCACGCAATAAGTTTACTCCCACAAGTACATCGAACTCTCCTTTTCGAAAATTTGTAATAGTATCAATGCGATCGATTGTTTTTATTTCACTATGCAAATATTCTGCTCGAATACCTCCCTCTTTAAGGTATTCTGCTAAATCTTCCGCCATGCGCTTCGTAAGTGTCGTTGCAATAACTCGTTCTCCTTTTTTTATTGCGTTCTTAGCCTCAGCGATAAAATCTTTTACCTGACCAGGGAAATCTTCAGTTTCAGTGACTGGGCGTACGTCAACAACGGGATCAACGAGACCCGTCGGTCGAATAACCTGCTCAGCAATGGTTGTTGATTTTTCTCTCTCATATGGTCCTGGCGTAGCGGATACATAGACGACCGGGTCGGTACGCCCTTCAAACTCTTCAAACTGAAGTGGTCGATTATCTCTAGCCGAGGGGAGTCGGAATCCATACTCAACCAACGTTTTCTTTCGTGATTTGTCTCCGCCAAACATCCCTCCTATTTGTGGAATAGTGACGTGACTTTCATCAATGACAGTTAAAAAATCAGGCGTACCGTCTTCCTGGTGCGGGAAATAGGAGAGAAGTGTATCAGGTGCATCTCCTAGGTTTCTTCCCGAAAAGTGTCGCGAGTAGTTTTCAATTCCATTGCAATATCCAATCTCTCTAATAAGAGCAAGATCATGTCGTGTTCTCCTCCGTATACGCTCCACCTCTAAAATTTTTCCCTGCTTCTCAAGCTCTTTAATGTGCTCCGCGAGCTCTTCTTCGATGCCAGAAATAATTGAATCGAGCTTCTCCTTTTCAGTTACAAAATGCTTTGCAGGGAAAAGAAATATGGTACTTGGAGTGTCTATAATTTCACGAGTCGTTGCATCAATCTTATCTATTCTTTCCACGCGGGAACCAACGAGCTTCAAGCGATAAATAATTCGTTCATTAACAGGCATAATTTCAACACTGTTACCTATCGCCCGAAACGTTCCAGGAAGAAGATCTGCATTAGTTCGGGTAAAATACACATCGATAAGCCTTCGAATAATATCTCCTCGAGAAATATTTAGGTCGATATCGATTCGAAAGTTCTTTTTTTCATATTCTTTTGGCGACCCAAGTCCGTATATACATGAAACAGAAGCAACGATAATCACGTCATTACGCGTGAGAAGTGCCTGTGTCGTCGCATGACGCAAGCGATCTATTTCCTCGTTAATCATTGCCTCCTTCTCAATATAGGTATCAGAAATCGGCATATAGGCCTCTGGCTGATAATAGTCGTAGTACGAAACAAAATAGTGAACTGCATTATTAGGAAAAAATTCTCTGTACTCCTGCGCAAGCTGTGCAGCTAATGTCTTATTGTGCGCAATAACGAGTGTTGGTTTTTGTATCTTTTCAATAACATTTGCAATAGTAAATGTCTTTCCTGTTCCTGTCGCTCCAAGAAGAGTTACGTCGCTTTCCCCACGTTTCAAAGCAGCCACAACCTCTTTTATTGCACTTGGTTGATCACCCGCGGGTTCGTATTCAGAGTTAAGAGTAAATTTGCCTTCCATAGTTGATTGATTGTAAGTGAAACAAAGGTAATCTCCAAGGATTACTTCTCTCTTGCTTTGTACTCGGAAAGAAAATTCTTCTTAAAGCTCCAATATGATTCATTGAGTATGGAGCTTCTAATCTCTTCGACAAGCCTAATGACAAAACGTAGATTATGAATAGTGGAAAGTGTCGCGGCAAGCATTTCATTGGAGCGAAATAAATGTGCTAGGTACGCACGACTATGATGTGTACACGTATAGCAATCACACCCACTCTCAAGTGGGGAAAGGTCTTCTTTGAAGCGTGCGTTTTTAAGATTGAGTCGACCAGAATGCGTGTAGATGCTCCCATTTCTCGCTTGTCGAGTTGGGGAAACACAGTCAAATGTATCCGCTCCATTTTCTACTCCAGTAAAAAAATCTTCAGGTTCACCAATGCCCAAAAGATGGCGAGGTTTTTCTTCCTCCAACTCACCACAAGTTACTCGCAAAATATCAGGAAGATCTTCTTTCATATATGATCCACCAATACCGTATCCATCAAAACCAAGCTTTCGAATTTCTTGTGCGCTTTCTATTCGTAAATCTTCAAAGCTTCCACCCTGAACAATTCCAAACAAACCCTGTCTTTTAAATGCCTCTTTTGAAAAATGATATTCAACGCATCGTTTTGCCCAGCGGTGCGTGCGCTCCATCGCTACTCTTTGATACTCCTTTGTCGTATCGGCCGGCGGGCATTCATCAAAAGCAAACATGATATCAGCTCCAAGCTTATGTTGAATTTCCATTGAGCGCTCAGGAGAAAAAAAATGCACCGAGCCGTCTACGTGTGAACGGAACTCTGCGCCATCCTCGGTTACGCGAGAAAGCTGTCCTTTAGAGAGAGCTGAGTCGCGCTTTCGTCCACCAGAAACCTCAAGCTCTGCACGTGTCATAAATTTGTTTAATCCCGTTCCAAAAGACCCTCCAAGCGACATAACTTGAAACCCGCCTGAATCAGTAAAGGTTGGACCATTCCAACCCATAAACGAACCGAGACCCCCTGCTTTTTCAATAAGAGATTCTCCTGGTTGTAAGTATAAGTGATACGTATTTGCAAGCACAGCCTGTGCCTGCACCCCTTCTATCTCAGGAACCGTAAGTGATTTTACGGTGGCTTTTGTACCGACTGGAACAAACGCGGGTGTTTGTATTATTCCGTGCGGAGTTTTAAGCACACCCACTCGACCAAGCAAGGACTTCCCCGATACGTCGGTCATACGCTTTTCTATTAAAAATTCTGTTGCCTTCATAGAATGATTAGTCAAACACACTTAAGAGTTCTATTTCATAGTAAAGAGTCGAGCCCCCAGGAATGGATCCATAGTCCTTCATTCCATAAGCTGAAAGAGGTGGCACTTTAAGTAAGCGAGTTCCACCCACTCGCATTCCGGGAACACCCTCATCCCAACCAGGAATTGCCTGTCCTCCACCCAACTCAAATTGGAAAGGTTTCCTTCCGAGTGATTTCGATGAATCAAAAATTGTGCCATCTTCAAATGACGCTGTATAATCTACCGTAATAACATCTCCCAATTCTGCAGTAGTCCCGCCGCCCATGATGAGATCCTCGATCTCCAAAACATAATTTGAGACTGCGAGAGCGTCGAGAGTAAACGACAGCTCATCCGAGCTCTCGAGGAAGAAGGCTTCATCGAGCATTACCTCCTTACGCATCTGTGCCGATTCAATTGTCTTATAATAAGGAGTGCGCCTCAAAAGTGTCTGTTGAAGAACTAGACCTAAGACAATGAACGCTGCATATAACAGTAAAAGTGTAAGAAGTGTTTTCTTCATAAAGATCGTGGAAGCAGGCTTCTCGGAGTTGTAAAACCTCGCTCAATCTGACACTATGTCATAATCTATTTATACTATGAAAAAGAGTGATTTTCCAGTAAGGATAAATAAATACCTTAAAGACAGTGGGGTTGCTTCACGCCGAAAAGCCGACGGGATAATTGAACGTGGGCACGTAACAATAAACGGCAAGGTAGCAAAGCTGGGTGAAGTTGTACAAGAAGGAGACGAAGTTGCAGTAGACTCAAGATTTCTGACTACTTCTGAAGAACGCTTGTATGTACTCTGTAATAAACCAATAGGTATTGTCAGCCACAATCCAATCCCAGGACAAAAAGAGGTTGCGGACCTACTTCCGAAGAATCTACAGAATAAAGACCTTGCGGTTGTGGGACGACTCGATCGCGCATCTCACGGTCTTATGCTTCTCTCTAATGATGGACTCATTGTTGATAAGCTCCTTAATCCCAACTCTCATCATGAAAAAGAATACATTGTTGAACTAGATAAACCCATTAGCAACTTTTTTATTAAGCGCATGAGCGAGGGCGTGCATCTTCAGGGTGGACTTACATCTCGGAAAGCAAAAGTAGAATCCATTAATGAAACGACGATTCGAATTATTCTAACCGAAGGAAAAAAGCACCAAATTCGCAGAATGACAGATTCTTTAAATTATGCGGTGCGTGATCTCAAGCGTGTTCGTATTGGAACGCTTTCTCTTGGTAACTTAAAAGAAGGGGAATGTCGGATACTTGATGGAGCAGAGCTTGAACGTTTCTTGTCCTCGCTCAAGTAACGAACTAAACCCTCACCCTATCAAAAAATTTCTTTTTCATAATGAGTGCCGCCCCGATGGCACAGAGCACTACGCCCAAATAGACCAACATAATCGTTATATATGAATATGGAATGCTTCGTAATATTCCAAAGAAAATAGCAAACGACCATGAAACGACAGAGATTGCTCCACTTATAACTAAAAGCGAACTTCCCTTCAAAAACTGGTCGTGACCCGTAAGAACTTTATTTTCCGTACCCTTAATCAAAGGCAGGTGGATTCTGTGAAAAATAACTCCATTAAGAATAAGCGCTCCAACAATGGTCATTTTAGCTAAAAACTTTGTGGACGCAGCATACATTACTGGATCAAGAGAAAAGAGAAGTATGCCCGACAAAACAAGAATCCCGAGACCAAGCCACACAATCTTGCTTAGAATGCTTAAGATACGAATCTCTGCACTTGAGAGCGCCCTGTCTTTAATTGAAGAAAGAAAAATAATATCACTCATAAATGCAGCTCCCGCCCCAAACACAACCCCAAAAACGTGAAGCGCGATGTATATCATCTTTAACGTAATAAACTCAAACATATATGACTCATTATTCTATTAATAAACTGCCTTATTTAAATTAGCTCCGTGGGCCGAGATGAATAACTCCGTTGTTGCTGCCCCTTTGCATGTCAACATGGGCCGACTCTTTTTTTCCTGAGCTGTCTTTATCACTCTTTATGGAAAGAATCGGTTTTGTATTCTCATCTTCTTCGCTTGAGTATGGGGTAATTTTTATCGGAAGAGCGGAAGAAGATATGTAGAGCTCGCGAGACACTTGCGCGTCTCTAGGCTGAGCTTCTTTTTGTATGCCGAATCGAGCAAGAATAGTTTCTGTATTAAAGAGCGCAACAGAAATTAAAGCAAGAACAAGAAGTGTCCACAATGCGGGTTCGTTTCTCCCTCCCATGAGGAGAATAAAAAGAGAAATGATTGAGTATGTTCCGTAGCCAACAATGACTAAATAGACCATGCTCGGCATTTCTACAAACTCTAGCTTTGAAGCAATAAATGTAGATGAGAACGCAAGCGCCCCAGGGAAAAGAAACAGAAATACCCACAAACCAGCCGAAAATGATAAACCAGTAGAAAAAACAGAAAGAAGAAGAACTACAATGAAGCTCGTTACTAGGCCGAGTAGACTTGCCGCACCAAAAGAAGAAAGAAAGAAGAAACTACGTTCAGTTTGTCTTATTTTTCTAGGTATCATATATACGTATAGTAATATAAAAGCCCCACCTGTAAAGGTAGGGCTTTTATTTAAAGTTGAGCTACTGCGTGCTTGCTAGACCAGCACGGCTTTGACGCACTCCATGGCTGAAGCCCCTGTTCCTCATAGAGGAAACGTGCGTACCCTAGGTTTCCTTCAAGGGTGTGAACATTATATCCAAGAGAACTGGCTCGATCGAGGTGGTAGTATTCGTTAATCTGCATAACTCCAACATCGGCACTAACCACATTTCCACGAAGTACTTCCCCGTCTGAGCCGTAGTGACGAAAGGTTGATTCACATTGTGCCACGTAAATCATTTCCGGAATATCCGCAAAATAAGCATATACTCTCATTTCAACAGCGGGATCAGCTTTTGTTGAAACGTATGCGACTTGATTTTTCACTTCAAGTGCACTTTCTTGTGTCGCAACCTTTTTTATAGATGTATTGTTGTTTGCAACAGTTGATTCCGTTTTTTCTTCAAAATTCAAAGCAAGCTCTTGGCTCACCTCTACAGACACATCATCAACTGTCGAACGTATGGGAATATCATCATCAAGAGAGGCCAGACCAGCGCCGAGACCTCCAGCAAGGGTTATAGCCACAGCTCCATACGAACATGCCTTTGCGACATGAGCATAGTGACTAAACACACCTTTCACTAATTTGTTTATTGTTTTCATGTACTGAAATTAATTTTTTGAGTGTAGAACCTCACACTTCTGTAAGGCTGTCAAGCAGTATACCTGGAGCTTCAATCAGGGTCAATTGGGTTAAATAGGCCTCCTCTTGACAGAAAAAACAGAATGTGTGTCTCTTAAGTGCTTAAAATACCTTTCATTAGAGCCCTTTAGTTGGTTTTTGCAACAACAGGCATGTTCACAGCTAAAATTGTCTTTGCGCCTGTGGATTAAAAAAATGTCTTTTTTTGTATACTTAAAGCAGGGAGATCGTTCCTAGAAAGGAGGAAGATGTGAACACCTACTCCTCGTCGGTACAATTTGCTCTTCAAACCGCTTGTTTGATCAGCTGAGAGGAGGTGATCCACATCTAATCCACGTACGAGGGAGGTCTCATTGCATAATAAATACGGAGAGGCTTATACGAAAAAGGCCCGCAATGCGCAGAGTTGAGGACTCTGCGCATTTTTTATTTAAGCTTTTACCAACTTCCACCTCCACCTCCACCACTACCCCCTCCTGAAAAACCACCCCCTGTACTACCGCTCGAAGATGGAGGCGCGTAACTTGAGGCAGCAGCAGCGTTAAAACTACGAAACGAACTATGCAGATTCCCGACACTAAGACGAGAGTGGCGAGCGTCAGTGTACCAATCTGGCTCTACAAAAATATCTTCGAGACCCTTTGCCCATTGATGGTCAACCCTAAGGGCGATTGCGAACGGCAATAAGGCTTCAAATAAGTGAGGGTTATTTTTTGGATTAAAGTGAAACTCAAGTCTATCTTTTTCTGCAATTGAAAGATACTCCTTAAGGCCAAGAGAATGCTCTCGCGCGCGAACCCCACTCTCTGTTCTTCTATACAAAGGAAATGCGGTGGAGCTAAAGATAACAAAGAGTAATTCAGAGATAAACATCATGGCAATGAAAAATGGATTAACAAGCTCTGCGACCAGAAGCGCGAGTGCTATACTCACGGCAAAGATAGCAATCACAAAAACTACAAAGAGCGTCAGTGGAAGTACTGGCACTTTAACTAAATATTGTTTTTCAAGCATCGTCGAAAGTAAGGACTTGCGTATGTTCTCTAGATCTACATGAAATGAATTTTTTAGATCTTTAAGTGGAGTAATAGATTGTGCGTTTTCTATCCTGCTGGCAAGCATCTCTTTATTGTGAAAAATAAGCTTACTCTTTAAAACTCTATCTCTAAATGTATCCTTTTCATTTTTACTTAGAGTATATACATCAGAAAAAAGTGAAGTAATGATATGTCTTTGATACGTCTCCAGGGTGTTGTCGGCTTCCTCGGTCAGCAGAAGGTAAAACGCTGTGTTTGTTTTGAAAAAGCCTTTTTCCGGAAGAGAGAGAATGTGAAGATATCCTTGCTCTGCAAGATACACAATTTCTGCAGTAATATCATGATTATTAATTTGTTTATCTACAATATATCCCACCTCACTTGGAGAAAGCCCAGACGGTGCGTCATACTCACGCACAATCGTACCTCGCCCCTTGGGTTCTGAATGCTTTTTTCTCGAACGAAGTGCATGCACCAATGTAAGAACGAGAAGTCCTGAAAGTACTATTGCGAGGAATTCAATAAGGATTTTTGAAGGACCTGCGCGTTCTCGTTCTATTTCTGGTACAACTCCCTTGGGAAATCCGAGCGCCCCCGTGAGGCCTTCACCTGCTGAAAGATTTCTTGAAGTAAAGAGCACTCCCGCTGTATCTTCCACGATTTCATCGAGGAATACCGTATTTTCACAGATCTCTTTACTATTAAAAGGGCCCTCATAGCAGAACGCAATAAGCTCAGAAGAGTTGACCTTCTGGGGTAATTCTATTCTAAGTGTAGCTTCATTAATTGGAACATCCCACTCGTTACCCGTTGCATTCCAATAAACCTCATCAAACTCTTCGAAAAAACTTATTGCGTTCAACACATCATAGGTTAGAAGATAGCGATGTTCACCCGTTATCGTTCTCTCGGGATCTCCAATTTGAAAACGATAGGCATCTTTCGTATTCTCAGCGCGAAACACGTCAGGGGCGGTTTGGCTCGACACAGCGACATTTTCTATGAGCAGTTTATACGTCTCGTTTCCACCTTCCGACGCCGACTCATACGTTCTTGGTATATTACGGAAGATACCGTGACGCTCATTACTGCCGAAGTCATACAGTATTTCTTCTACTGCCTCGAAACTTCCGTCCGCCTGAACGGAAATATGAACATCGTACTTCGTTATTGCCTCACCACCCTTTTCTGCAAGGACTACAGAGGATACTGGTAAAAAAAATAACACTAAAGCAAACATGCTGAAAAGTCTGCTCACGTGCCGTTGATACACCGTAGGTATTTTCATGAATATTTCTAGCGTAAGCCATTTTGAGGAACTCGTTCAAGCACAACAGATCTTTCAATTATCTCACCGTCTCGTAAGATTGAAACGAGCACGCTTTCGCCTATACCTGCTTCTCGAATAAGTCGCGAAAATGAATTATTCTGATTTATTGGAGTATTATTAAAGGAGATGATGATATCCCCTTCTTGAATTCCAGCTCTCTCTGCTGGTGAGTCTGGAATGATTGCTGGTTCGTTTTGACCACCGCGAGTCACAAGGACACCATCCATTGGCATATTTTCATCATCTTTAAACAAGTCTTGACTAAGAACCACGTATCGGACCCCTATATACGGCACAATAATTTCTCCGGTCTCGACGACAGAATCAACAGTAGACTTTACGAGATTTGCCGGTAGGGCAAAACCAATATTTTCAGAACCGCTTACCACTGCAACGTTTACACCGACAACACGCCCAGAAAGGTTCAATAAGGGACCCCCTGAATTACCAGGATTTATCCCGGCATCGGTTTGAATAACGTTTTCCAGCATTTCAGTCTGTCCCCCGACTCCACTCGCAACGATAGAACGAGATAAACCGGAAACAATTCCTTTGGTAACACTGTTAGCAAACTCAGAAAGTGCGTTTCCTATAGCAAGCACTGTTTCGCCTAGTCTAATTTCGCTTGAATCGCCGAACTCGAGGTAGGTTGCATTGCGAATGTCTATCTTAAGAACAGCAATATCATAAACAGGGTCTTTTGCGAGAATTTCTGCGTTAAACACCCGTCCGTCACTCAGCAATACTTGATATTCAAGCGATTCATTTTCTACCACATGACGGTTCGTCACAATATGTCCATCACTTGTCACAAAAAAACCAGACGCACCGCCAACCTCTCGGCTTCCCTCTTCCTCAGGTAAGGTGAACCCTGGTGCAAAAAATTCATAGAGCATTCGCTCTTCCTCAGTTATGCGAGGTACGTCAGCTCTCGCTATAACCGAAACCACTGCCGGTTCAGCTTCTGAAACAACACTCACCACAGCAGCCTCTTCAGCCTGCCCATTTGCCTCGTAACTGCTCTCGATAATGAGAGTAAATGCCCCAAGCATAAGTACAAGCGTAAGAAAATTAAGCAATATTACTATAACGATAGTTTGCTTGTTTATCTTTGAAAATTGTGTAGAAAAAAGTCCCATAAAAGCTTATTTTATTAGTGTATCAAAATTATCTAATTATTCTAAGAGATCTCTAGCGAACTTAGAAAATTCTCTTATTCTCTGGCCCATCACATATAAAAAAATAAACTCCGGGTAAAAAGTACGAAAGCTGCACACACTTCATACAATCTCCCTGAGTTTATTTTTTTTGGTTAAAGCGCAAGATACATTTCGACGGTGTCCTCTAAAAGATCTACGGTTTCCGCAATCTCCCCTAAGAGTTCACCTGCTTCTTCGACTGATATATCTCCATTTTCGAGCTGAAGCTCGATAATGACAATGACTGATTCCACGATTTCAAGCTGAAGATTCAGTTCGGATAGAATTTGTTGTCTTTCTGGAGACAACATCTCACTTCCGCCTACTCCAACTTCCGCTTCTTCATCATTGTCTGACACTCCTTCACCAGTTCCTGGCGAAACAGAGTCTTCGTTTACCGTAGAATCATTAGATGTTCCTCCATTTACAGAAGAGCCGGTACCCGTGTCCGCGCCTCCGTTTGAAGCACTCCCACCATCAGCATCTTCGTCATCAGATTCTCCATCCTCATCATCCACGTCTGCATCTTGATCTTCTTCCGTTAGGTCGTTCTGAGCTCCTTCATCAATTGTGCGTGTAGAAAGTGCATACCACGTTCCACCCACTACAACAAGAAGTGCTATAAGGATATACAGGATTATATTTCTGTTCATGATTCTAACTTATCCAATAAATCCGTATTTAGTATACACTTTTAGCTAAAAATGTCTCTAATTGACGCTTTTAGAAAAACTTTGGCAAATAAAAACAGAAAAAACGCACCGTAATGCGTTTTTTCTGTTTTTAAAAAGAGTCGCGCCTACGGCTGTAGTATTTCTTCGGGAAGAATAACTACGGACTCAACACCTGGAATCGAAAGGCCTGTTTTTGTGAGCTGAGATGAAAGAATACCAACGCGGCATGATCCACCTGACAGTGCGTTCGTCGAGTCACTAAGCGTTATCGTAAGAACCCCTTCAGAATCTGAACCAGAAACTCTTTTAAGACTCACTCCCTCAAATGGAAATTCACTCGAAAAACCAGCCGCTTCTTCTTCTGCTGTTGGTCCTTCAAGGAGTGCCTCAAAATGTTTTTCAATTGAATAATCTTCTATAGTTCGTTCGGTGGCAAGCACCGCTTCTGAACTACACAAAATATTACCGGTTTCGTCAGTATCAGCTTCTTCATCGTAGAAGTAGAGGGAGACTACCTCACTGTCTTCATCTCCGTTTTCATCTACAATCATTTCTCCTGTCATTTCATTATAAATGCCATCAGTAACCGCACTTACAACTTCTCCATCATCCACCGTAACAATGATTTCGTGAGGCGTAATAACTTGCGCTGCCACCTCTTCTGAGCGATTACCATACCCCGCCTGACTTGAAGTAAAGGTAAAGGTGTGCTCAAAGATGCTAGGTTCACGCTCAACAGCACCGACATATTCCAAGTCGCTTCCGTCATACAGATAGGTTGGTGATTCTTCTTCAACCCAACGCTCCGCGATCTCTTGAAAATTTTCTTGATTGTCTCCAGTAAGGGTCGTAAACACCGCCCAAACTCCGAGAAAAATGAGAACTACGATTACTATTCCGGCTAATTGTTTCATATATAGTTTTTTAATCTTTAAATGCACAGCACTGCTCCTGAGCCCTATAGACGTGTTAAAGGGGTTTTTATTACAACACGCATTCCCTTCTAGTTTCTAACGGGATTACAGGTATCACAAACCCCAAACTCCTCCAGCTTATCAAGATACTGAATAACTGTTAACACAAACTCTGCATGACTCCACGTAAGTGGAGTAGCTGAAAGCGGATCCCCATTTTCTGGATTGAGCTGTTCTGGTAACACTCCAGTAGAAAGGGCGTGTGAGGCAACCCAGTCTAAATCCTTTCGTACCCGCTCTAAATCATCCTCATTTTTTGCTGACATAATATGAGCCTGCGTCAGCCATAGTGTCGTTATAATCCACGGATTTCCTTGCGTGTCATTTTCCGCCCGATAATACACATCTTTTTCGTATCGAGAAACTCCCCCAACGGCTGTTTGTATCCTCAGCGCTTTTTCAGTTTTTTCAAGCGAGGAAATCACTCTTTCATCTCCCACTGGTAACACGCCATATGAAATAATCCCATGAACACTCGACACATCAACGGCTCTGTCTATGCCCGTGATACCACTCCCTCCATCGTTGAGTGTAACCATCTTCACAAAGTATCCTGCTTCTTTGTCGTAGAGGTGTGTTAAAAGTGACCTTTTTATACTCTCTGCGTGTGATAGATAGCGTGCTTTTGAGGTTTCTTTGCCCAGTATTTCTGAAAACCGCGCAGCTGCTTGCAAAGCTCCATACACAGCCGCTACTGTAAAAGTATGTACTCCGTACTTTTCCTCCCACAGATCGTAACTTTCAAGAGGAAGACCAGTCGTTTTGTCGCGATACAGGCACATGAAATCAGCGGCCTTCTTTATAAACGAATTATATATTTTTTCTATGAAATCAAGATCACGAGAATACTCATAGTGTCGAAGAAGTGCAATGAGCGTTAATGCGGTTTCGTCTTCTTGGATGGGTAGCGTAACTTCAGAATCCCGAACCCATGGATGCCATGAACTTCCCAGAGATCCGTCGGGTAAAAACTTATGCATGAGATACCCTTCGTTTGAAAGAGCGTTTACACAAAACTGAAAGAAGCTCTTTGCAGCCTGAGGATCGCCCGCACGATCTAAAGCCATTGCGCAAATTGCACCATCCCTTGGCCACATATAACTATACGTATCCTTCCCGAGTTGCAGCATGCTTGCATCAGCTGAAGCAAGTATAGAACCTCCGTTGTCAACAGCTGCTCGAACAAACAAAAGCGATTTTTTAAAAAGTGAAACAACCTCAGGAGAAAGCTTGTAAAAACTAAAGTTGTATCTGTTGACCCACGCTGTCCAGTAGTTTCGGGTAGTGTTCGTTAAGTAGGCAGGATTTTTCTCAAGCACATATTGATTTAAGGCATGTACCTCAGAAATGTGCTCAGCTGCGCAGAGCCAGTAGTATCCATTTCCCGCTGTTTCCGCATCTAAGGTGAACGATAAACTAATAACGGAATCAACGTTGCCGTGCTCTATGGTGTTTCCCGCGAGTTCGCCTGTCTCAGCGTTTCGATAACTTCCATCTTTATTGTGTGTTCTAAATTCACCTACCGTATATTCACTAAACTGCCCTTCTGTCGTAAAGGCATTTATAAGAACAGAGCGACGTCCCTTATAATGAATAATCGTTCTGGAGCGTGGGTCAAAGTAAGCCGTATCAGCCCGAACCGATTCAGCGAGATTAAACTCATGACAAAAGAAAAGTTTTATTGTTCTTTTTTTACTCGCTTTATTTTCTATCGTTATGTTTCGTATAAAAATATTTTTCTCGTTGTATACAACGTCAGTAAACGTCACGATAACTCCGATATGCTTATTAACAGCGCGAACCTTTCCTATTAATGCTTCGTCATCGCATGTTTGCTCAAAAACCCACTCCTCATTAGTAAACCATGAAATAGCATCGTCAACATAAACACCAATGCGATGGAGGCTGTCTTGTGCAATGTGGTTCTCAAGGCCAATATACGGAAAATACAAATCACGCACTTGCCCTCGCGCGTCAAACGAGACAAGCATTGAGTTGTTTCCTAGAATAAGATTTCTGGCCATAAAGAACGAAGTGAGTTACTTCATTATAACTAAAATACTCTGCGTATTAAAGTTTATAACGTGAGAGGTGCTTTTTAAGTACCGTACGCGCTTTTTTGATACTTGTTGCGCTCAATAAATCCCGTGCACACGCGTCGTCCCCTAGAACCTCTCGCACCCACGTCGCAAAATGATCGCCGGTATTCTTGTGATAGAGATACTCGTCTTCGCGCATTGTCTCAAGTTCCTTATAAAAATCTTCAAGAGAGCGTAGAGCTGCACCGTTCACTGCATGGAAAACTTGCCAGTCCTCAGCATAGACAAGAGGGATTTTTACTTTTCGCTTCCTCGCGACTTTCTTATGCACAGGCTTTTTCTTTACAGTCTTACGTGGAGCACTCGTCTTTTTCGTGCTTTTCTTTGTGCTTTTTTTAGAAGCATCAGATTTTCGAGTACTTTTCACTATACCTTTCTTAAGAGGAGCTTTCTTCGCACTTTTTGTTTTTTTTATTTTTTCTGTTTTTTTCTTCATGATAGATATTCTTATTTTATATTCTTAGCTTCAGGTCGTGAAGTACATTCATAAACGCGATAAATGCTTCATACGGTGACTCGTAGGGTGAAAAATACTTATGAACATCTCCGTCATTCCACCATTTCGTACACATATAATAAAAATGGTCGGACGTCGTCAGTTTTCTCCAGTCACTTAGAAGCTCTTGATCACCAGAAAGTTTTACGTCATCCTCAATCTCATACAAAGACTTTATAGCATCTTGTTGCATGTCGTTATGAAGCCACGCCGAAAGATCTCTCTCAACATCTGCCCACGAAATGTACTCGGGAATATCAATTTCTTCACGTGGCAGGTATCGGTCAATAGCCTCGGAGGGGGTAACAAAGTTATTGTCCGGATGCTTATAAATCGCAGACGGAAAAGCTTTTAAAAATTCAAAGATGCCTGTATCTTCCCACTGATGTTCGCCAAACGTTTCGTAATCCATAAATAGATTGACGATTTCGCCAGAGCCATTCACATTATTAACCCAACTTCCAAATTTATCAGCTGTAAGAGGATATTCACTCCACTCTCTTTGTGAAAATCGAAACGCAATATCATCAGAAAGCTTGTAATTTTTTAGCAAGAGAGAAATATTTTTTGTGCCTTGCGGACGATACATGAAGTTTGGACTTCTGTCACCTAAGATATGATCAGCGCCTTCCGTAAGCACACCTCGATATCCCATTCGCTCGGCGGCATGAGCAATATCATTGTTGTAGATAAACTCTGTATTCCTAAACACTTCAGGCGTGACACCAAAATGTTCCTTAACCTTATCCGCATGCAAGCGTATTTGCTCTTCAAATTCTTTTTGGGAATACAAAAAAGCAAGGGAGTGATGGTATGTTTCTGCAAGTATTTCAACCCTACCCGTATCAACAAGTTTTTTAAATGACTCTATCGTTTCAGGACTATACTCCTCCGCTTGGTCGAGAAATATTCCCGTAATTGAGAAACTTACCTTAAAATCAGGATGCTCATTTAGAAGCTCGAGCAAAAGCGCATTTGTTGGTAAGTAGCTTTTGCGAGCTACTTTCTCAAATACACGCGCATTGTTTATGTCAGAGTCTGAAGAGTCGCCGAAATAATCGCGATCGCGCCCTATATCAAACACTCGATAACGCTTTATGCGACGTGGTTGGTGAACATGGAGATAGAGGCAAATTGATGACATAGTGGTGTGTTACTTCATAGTGGGCACTCTGTGCGAGGCAAGAGCTCGATAAATCAAGCTGCATTTATCAGCTGCACTCGCCCAAGAAATCTGGGGTAGCTCTTTAAGCGCATTTTTTTCGAGCTCTCCTGCGAGTGATGGGTGTGAAAGTACAGAAATAATTTTATCCGCCATTGCGTCAGAATCCCAAAAATCAACTCTCAATGCATTTTTTACAACCTCAGAAACTCCTGATTGATTTGAAAGAATGACTGGCGTATCCCTGTCAATTGCCTCAAGCGCAGTAAGTCCAAAAGGTTCAGAGACACTCGGCATGATAAAGAGGTCAGCTATATCATACACCTCATCGAGCTCCTTTCCCCGCAAAAAACCAGTGAAAAGGACACTTTTAGATATTCCGAGCTTCGCAGTGAGACGCATCATTTGCTCAGCCATATCCCCTGAACCCGCAACGATAAAGACGGTGTTCGGCCGATATTCTAGTACCGTTTTTGCAGCATACAGAAAGTACTCAAGACCCTTTTGAAGGGTGATGCGGCCAACAAACAACACAACGTCCTTTCCTTTATCTTTAAATATCTGAAGTGAGCTTATTGTTTTCTTTGCGTAAGAATCCCGATCCCTCATATCATTGCCGTTGTGAACTACCTCTATCTTTTCATCCACAATTCCATATTTCTCTTTAATAATATTTTTAGTGAGACCGCTTACGGATATCACCTTATCAGCGGCCGCCATGCCTCGTTTTTCTATTTCAAACACATGGCCATGTACTCCGTTCCCGCCGGTTCTATCAAACTCAGTTGCGTGAACCTGAACAACAAGCGGCTTCCCTGAAATCTCTTTAGCGCGAACGCCAGCACCAAATGCCAACCAATCATGCGCATGAATTACGTCAAACTCTTCTTCCTCAGCGATTACTCCAGCCCTCTTTGCATACTGTTCTACTTCCTCAAAAAGAGTATTCCCGTAAAAACTCTTCTCCCCAGAAGAAAGAAGGTGGTAATAATCTTTATAACTTTCTGTGTTGAGATAAGGTGAAAGAATTGAATCAACAAGCCGTACTTTCATCGTAACCGGATAAGAATCTGCAAAAACAAAAGAGGTGTCCATTTTCACCGTCTCTTGTTTTTTAGGCAAGACAAAAGTAAGTTCGATTCCTCGCGAACTGTCTGATAGTGCACGAGTAAGACCAAGGCACGCCGTACCAAGCCCACCACTATTATGAGGGGGGAACTCCCAGCCAAACATCAGCACTTTGAGAGGTTTTTGTGGCATGAAACTCAACTATTAGGGGCTTGATCTCATAATAAAAGGTGTCGCGGGTGTACGGAGCAACAAAGCGGTTTGTGTGTACCGCTTAGAAACATATGCATACTTTTTTTTCGAGAAAAGGAGACGATAAATTAAACCCAGATTAATAAGTGTGAAAATCTGTTTCATCGCCATAATAATACCACGAGCGCGATATCTATGCGTCTAGCGGGGTGTGGATACACCTCTATGAATCCACACGGATATACTTCAAAATACGAGTTTCTCCCGAAAGTGGGAGGAACTCAAGTGAATCGCGATCGAGCACTAACACCTTATAGTAGTACGACTGATTACCAAACGCTTGTCGTAAATAGGTTGCCTTAGCGTCATACTGAGCGTCCGGAGGAAGGTCATTTGTTGAATCAACAAAATTATACGTGCCCGTTTCGTAGATGGCGCCACCTCCATATGAATCAATTAACGCGCCGTCAGCTTGAAACGTAAGGGTGTTTTGCGGATCATCATCTTTTTGCCAGTGCCCTATGATCTGAGCCTCTTCTTCCGGTTGAAGGGTCTCTTCCGTATTAGCGGCGGGCGTCTCTGTCTCTCTGTTTTCTATTACCTCTGCTTCCTCAACACTCTCAGTCATCTCTGCATCCTCTCGAACAAGATCACGAACAATGAAAATGCCAGCAACAATGAGAAGTACTACAAGAAATCCAATGAGTAGGTTTTTAACCATACGTATTATATAGAACTAAGTTGTTCAATACAGACGGTCGAGCCGTTTACATTAACGGTCGTATCGTCTTGAAAAGTATCAGGATTTTCTGCTTCAAACGATAGTGAATATACGCTGTTGCCAACACCACATGATCCACCTGGGGAATACCCGTACGAACCTCCTGTTGGATCATTTGGTACACCGGACGGCATAAAGGCACTGAGTGCATTCAAGTTGCTTGGATACGCACCATGTCTATTGTAATGCAACTCAAGGGCGTTCTGAATCTGACGCACATCTGTCATGCGCTCAGTATCTCTTGCTTTCTCCCTCATCTGAGTAAAATTAGGAAAAATAACTGCACTTAAAACACCGATAATAAAAATAACAACTAATAGTTCTATAAGAGTAAATCCTCTACGGCGATGATGCGAGTAAAATATATTCATATCTGTATCATACACCTGAATCCACGCACGAAAAGCTGAAAAGTGTGGAAATGGCTTTAAACTTTTAGCTCTTCAAAAAAGTGACAAGTTCAAAAATATCACGTATCGTAAGATAAACATCTATTTATAGACTGCTAACACGCAATGCTTGCCAACCTTTTAGAACAACTGAGGATACTGCTCGAAACTATCATACTCAGTTTTGGATATATAGGGATTACGCTCGTGATGTTTGTGGAGAACCTGTTCCCTCCGATTCCTTCAGAAATCATCATACCCTTCTCTGGTTTTCTTGTCAGAGAAGGAAGACTTTCATTTTTTCTCGTACTCGTTGCGACAACCGTAGGGGCTCTCTTGGGTGCAGTTGTTTTTTATTATCTTGGCGCACTTCTCGGCGAGGTTCGTGTACGTCTTTTATTTAAAAACTACGGAAAATGGGCACTTCTTTCTGAAAAAGACTTTGATCATGCGCTTCGTTTTTTTAATACACATTCTGGAACCGTTATATTTTGGGCACGCTTCCTCCCAGGACTCAGAAGTCTTATTTCAATTCCTGCCGGAGTTGCAAAAATGAACTTCGGCGCCTTTCTTATCTTTACGACCTGCGGAACAGTGATTTGGAATGTACTTCTCCTTAGTGCAGGTATCTACCTCGGAGAAAATTGGGAGTCAGTTCTTATATTTATCGATCGCTTTGAAATGATTATCTACTCACTCTTTTTCGTGCTTCTTGCTTTTTGGTTGTTTAAGCGAATACGCTCGCTGCGAGCTACTGCGAAAGAAGAACAGAAACTATAATCCGTCACTTTGAGAGAGGCGGTTTATTCTTTTCGTTTTACTTTATTTCTAGCTGACTCTGTTAAAAATTGTTTTCTAATTCGTGTATTCTTTGGAGTAATTTCGAGATATTCGTCGCCGGTCATAATTTCAAGCCCTCGTTCGATGGTAACGAGTAAAGGCGGAGTAATAGAAATATTTTCGTCAGATCCGGCTGCGCGCATGTTAGTGAGCTGCTTACCCTTTGTTGGATTGACTACCATCTCATCTCCCTTGGATGTATTTCCTACCACCATGCCTTCATAGACTTCGGTGTTCGCATCTATATAGAGGACGCCTCGAGTCTGTAGGTTTGCAAGTGCAAATCCAAGAGCTTTTCCGGTAACCATTGAGGTCATCGATCCTACGGCTCTTTTTTCTATTTCACCCACATACGGCCTGAATCCGATAACTCGACTCGAGAAAATTCCCTCGCCTTTAGTATCAACAACAAACTGTCCCCGGTAACCGAGAATACCTCGCGTTGGGCCTTCGAGTGTCAAACGAACTCGAGCACCGTCGATCTTCATGTTGGTCATAATCACGCCTCGTTTTGAAAGTTTTTCAATAACAACACCTTGGGACTCGCTGGGAATATCAATTGTAACTTCTTCAAACGGCTCACTCTTTACTCCATCAATATCTTTAATAATGACTTTGGGCTGCGATACCTGGAGTTCATAACCCTCACGGCGCATATTCTCGAGCAATACCGCAATATGCAATTCACCCCGACCAAAAACTTCCATGTTGTCTCCGCTAAAATCTACCCTGAGACCAACATTAACCTCAAGCTCTTTTTCAAGCCGTTCCCGTATCTGCCGACCAGTTACAAATGTACCTTCACGTCCAGCAAAAGGTGAATTATTTACCAAAAAATTAAGTGCAATAGTAGGCTCGTCAACCTTAATCGCAGGAAGCGGTTCTACTGTTTCGGTGTCTGTTATCGTCTCACCGATAAAAATATCAGGTAAACCAGCAATCATAACAATATCTCCAGCAACTGTTTCGCTCGCTTCCTTCCTCTGTATTCCGTCAAACGTAAACAATTTTGTTATCTTACCTTTGTGCGTTTCGCCGGATTCATTTTTTACGAAAACACTTGAGCCACTCTTGATAACACCCTCGTACACACGGGCAATCGCAAGTCTCCCAAGAAAGTTATCATACGCAAGATTAAAAGGTTGCGCTTTGAGTGGAAGAGAAGTGTCACTCGGTGCCGGAGTTACTTTTTCTAAAATAGTATCGAGAAGGGGCTCCAAATTAACAGGCTCGTCAGTCACTTCTTTCATAGCGACACCATCTTTTCCAATTGCGTAAATTGTTGAAAAATCCAACTGCTCATTTGTTGCACCGAGTTCAGCAAAGAGTTCGAAAATTTCGTCGTGCGCTCGATCTACGTCTGCAGCAGGTTTGTCGATCTTATTTAGTACCACAATTGGTTTATGTCCAAGTTCAAGCGATTTTTTAAGGACAAAACGAGTTTGTGGCATTGGCCCCTCCTGAGCATCGACTATTAAAATGACGGAATCAATGGAGCGAAGGACGCGTTCTACTTCAGACCCAAAATCTGCGTGACCAGGAGTGTCAACAATATTTATTTTTGTGTCTTTATACAGAACCGCGGTGTTCTTTGCATAAATCGTAATACCACGCTCAAGCTCGAGCGCGTTGGAGTCCATTGAAACACCTTCAGCAACCATGCCAGTCTCACGCATAATAGCATCGGTAAGCGTAGTCTTCCCATGATCAACGTGCGCAATAATTGCTATATTTCTAATTTCCATGTTTCAAAAAATAAAATCGCTTTGTGCGATGTATTAAGATAATAAACGTACCACTCACAGTGCACCCATGTCCACAATCTGTGTTTCTCCAATGTCGTTTAAAAAAGACTCGTCATGAGAAACAAAGATAACCGCTCCCTCAAAGTCACGCACGGCTTTAGCTATAACCGGTAGGTGACGAAAATTAATGTGATTCGTCGGCTCATCGAGTATAAGGAGTCCTGGGGCCTCAAGCACCAATCGAGCGAAAGACACAAGACCCTTCTGTCCCTCAGAAAGAGTATGCACTGGCTTATACACAAGGTCGCCTCCTATGAGAAATCGGGCTGCTGTTGCTCTAATTTTTTCTTCAATATGTTCAGCTGATGCAGCCTTAAGAACGTCGAAAACAGTTGCCTCATAATCAAGACCCGAGAAATCTTGAGCATAATACCCTATCTTTACTTGTTTCGGCACGTCAGCAAAGTTAGTTGGTTCTCGTACAAATGATTCAAGGAACGTTGTTTTTCCAATTCCGTTTGGTCCTTTTACCAGAAGCCTGTCTCCCTTCCTGAGCTCAATGCGTTTTTTCTTCTCCTTACGTTGTCCACCTTTAATAACTGGGATAGTATGAAAAAGCGCTATCATTCCGCTGAGATCCTCTTGAAAAGGAATTGTGAAAGGGGGAAGCGTTTTATCCTCTCGCCTCACCTCAACCTTTGCTTCATCCATGTCTTCTGCTTCTACGCGCATTTTTTTTGCGCGAGCTCTCATTTGTCCTCCCTTGTTAGCAAAGAAACTCGCTTTATCTTTTCGTTCTTTTATGCCCTTTTCAAGACGTACGTTTTCTCGACGCTCTTTAGCGATGCGAGCTGATATCTCTCGAACAACGTCCGTATAGTTTCCTATATACTGCTCAACAAAACGTTTAAAGATATCAAGGTATAGCACGCCGTCAGTGAAGGAGTTCAAAAAACGAGCATCATGAGAAATCACCATAACTGTTTTTGAATAATTCTTCAAAAAGTCTTCAAGGTGTTCTATCCCCTGTACGTCAAGATTGTTCGTCGGCTCGTCGAGCAAGAGTAGGTCTGGTTTCTGGATAAGAGCGTGAGCAAGTAAAAGCCGTGCCTTTTGACCTCCTGAAAATGTTTTCAAGAGTCTCTCCTTGTTTGCCTCAAGATGAACAACGTCGAGTACTTCATCAATTTTGGGGTCAATGTCATAGACCACATCTGTAAACGCGTGCTGAAAATATTCTCGCACACTTAATTCAAGCTCGCTCGGCTGAAGCACCTGTTTTGCGAGCGCCACGGTTAATTTTGAATCTACAATGATTCGCCCGTCAACGGGTTCGTGCACGCCAGTTAAAAGTTTAAAGATTGTACTTTTTCCCGCGCCGTTTTGGCCCATGAGCGCAATTTTTGAACCTCTCCGTACTGAAAAACCCGCCTCATTTAATATGGGTTTGGTATGACCAAAGTCAAAATCTACTTCTTCGAATCTTACGACGACGTTTCCAGACATGAATGCTTATTTCTATAAACGAAAAATACCTTGTTCCTTTTACTCAACAAAGGTTATAGCTTTTCCCTTTTTATCACCACGACCTGTTCGTCCGATTCGGTGTACATAGTCTTCGTACGTTGAAGGGATGTCGTAGTTTATAACGTGAGTAATATCAGTTATGTCGAGTCCGCGCGCCGCAACGTCGGTTGCAACGAGCGCCTGAACCGCGTCTTTCCTAAACTGTCCGAGAGCGCGCTCTCTTTGTGACTGACTCTTGTCGCCATGAATCGAGTTTGTTTTAAGCCCTCTACGTGCAAGGTCGCGCGAGAGTCTTTCTACTCCGTGTTTTGTCCTACCGAAGATGAGCACCTTACCGAAATCTGGCTGAGTAAGAAGATCGTGCAGTACATCAATTTTATCTGCTCCTTTTTCAAGGCGAATAATATCCTGATCAACATTCTTTGCAGTATCTCCTGTTTTTACTGAGATACGTATTGGGTCTACGAGAAAATCTCCAATCAGTCGTTCAATTTCCTGTGACAAAGTTGCCGAGAAAAAGAGCGTGTGACGTGGTTTTGGCATCTCTGAAAGCATAAAGCGCATGTCGTGGATAAATCCCATGTCGAGCATGCGATCCGCTTCATCAAGAACAACCGTATTAAACTCTTTCAAATGAAGAACATTTCGTTCCATAAGATCTTTTAGACGACCAGGGGTTCCAATGACAAAGTTGTGCTGGCGGCGAAGTCCAGCAATCTGGCGCTCAATTGGGGCACCACCCACGCATACAACACCAAAGATTGGCGTGCGTTTTGCGAACCCACGTAACTCTTCTTCAATTTGTATCGCAAGCTCTCGAGTAGGGACCATAATGAGAATACGTTCATTTTCATTCTTCAGTACTTTGTTAACGAGTGGAACAAGAAACGCTGCAGTTTTTCCAGTCCCCGTGTTGGCGATTCCCACAATATCGCGACCTTCGAGAATATGTGGTATTGCTTTATCTTGAATGGGGGTTGGAGTCACGTACCCTTTTTCTTGAATATTTTCTTTTAAGGTTTCCTCAACTAAAAAGTCGGCGAACGCATGTTTTGACGTAACAACAGGTTCAACAGTTTCTGTATCTGACTTATTAATAAATCGGGAAACATCTATCTTTTGGGCGCCACGGCCTCGGCCACGGTTCCCACCAAAACTTCTACGACCACCTCGAAAACCCGATCGTTGTCGGTTTCCTTGAGATGATCTTCCTTGATAACTTCTTTTTTGCATTTTAATTTATTATGTAACAACGCACTCAAACGAAATAATGACCTTTATAAAAAAGGGGTTCCGTATCTAAATGTCCTAGTCAGATACGAGCGTAAGGTGACTAGGTTTCGTTGTTATAAGCAAAGTGAACACACATTGCTCGGGTACTTCCCTGAAAACAAAAACTAGTAGAGGTAACTTACTGATGGATAGTATAGAAAAAAGAGCACTTTGTCAATGGGTCGTACTACTCATACCGTAGTGCTTCCATCGGGCTTTTTTGTGACGCCTGAGTTGCTGGATAAATACCAAAAAGTAGACCAACGCCAGCAGAAACAACCACCCCAATAACTGCTCCAGCGTATGGAAAAGTAAACGCCCATCCATCAATAACATAGAGAGAGAGCACAAGCGATGCTCCAAAGGCAATCACGGTACCGATGAGTACACCGAGGATTCCACCAATTGCAGTAAGCATAACCGCCTCATAGAGAAACTGCGTACGAATGTCACCGCGAGTTGCACCGAGTGCCTTACGTAACCCAATCTCTCGAGTACGCTCAGTGACAGAGACAAGCATGATGTTCATAATACCCACACCTCCCACTACGAGTGAAATAGCCACCACTGCGGTAAGAAACGCAGTAAGGACGGACAAAATAACCGTGACTTGTTCAGCAAGCGCTTGTTGTGTTCGTACGACAAAATCATCCTCTTCCCCTGGATCGATTCCGTGTGTTTCTCGAAGTGTCGTCGTAAGATCAAAAACAACCTTGTCGAGATTCTGCGTATCGTCAACCTTTATAATAATTTCATTGAAATGTTTCGTTCCTAAAAGATACGTCTGAGCAGTCGTCCAAGGAACGATAACCAACTCATCCACGTTAAAGAAAAGCCGGGATCCAGATTCTGGAAAGACGCCTTCAACTCGAAAGCGCGTATTTTTAATTGAAACATATTTTCCAATTGGATCTTCTTCGCCAAATAATTCGTCTCGAACCGTCACTCCGATAAGCGCAACGCGCGCCTGCGACTCAACAGCATCGTCTCCAAACGGAACACCAGACTCAGGATAGATATCAAAAGAATCTATAAAAAATTCAGCGTTGCTTCCCATAATAGTTGGACGATAGGTGGAACCATCATAGACCGCAACATCAGGAATAACCGCTACCGGTGTTGCGCTTACAAGATTAGGAACACGCTGCGCTTCTTGCACCGCCTCAAGATCTTCCCTCGTTATTGTTTGGAGCAAAAAACCGGTGAAATCATCCCCTGTTCCGGGTTGAATAACAACAGTGTCAGCGCCTATACTATTTATCTCATTAAGAATAAGCCCCTCAGCACCTTTTCCAAGTGCCATGACGACAACAATTGCCGCGACACCAATAACAATACCGAGTATAGTTAAAAGCGAACGTGAGGTGTGCGCACGAAGCGCGGCAATAGCTGTTTTAATAGTATGTTCGGTGTTCATAAACTACTTTGTATACTGATCACGTGCCGTTCTGCGTTCTGCTATCTGACTATCACGAACAATTCTTCCGTCGCGTAGTTCAATAATACGCTCTGCATGCTCAGCAGTGTACGTTTCGTGGGTAATGAGAATAATTGTATGTTTATGATCTTCATGAAGCGCCTGAAGTGTCTCCATTACCGTCTGCCCCGAAACAGAGTCAAGGTTACCTGTTGGCTCGTCGGCAAAAATAACGTTTGGTCCATTCACGAGCGCTCGCGCAATAGCTGTCCGCTGCTTCTCTCCTCCAGAGAGTTTATGTGTTTCGTACTTCGCCCTATGACCGAGACCAACGAGCTCGATGACTTCCGTCACACGAGAATCCCATTCTCCCTCAGGAATATCTGAATAAAGTAACGGAAGTTTTACGTTTTCAAACACTGACTGTCGTGGAAGCAAATTAAACGCTTGAAACACAAAGCCCATTTCTTTATTACGAACACGAGCTGCTTCTTCCTCTGAAAATTCAGCATAGCGTTTTTCATTAAAACGATACTCTCCACCCGTATGGTTATCGAGAAATCCAAGTATGTGAAGGAGAGTTGACTTACCAGAACCTGACGGCCCCATGATTGAGACAAACTCCCCCTTTTCAATAGTAAACGAGACGCCGTGGAGTACCTTTGTCTCAACTTCTTCTGAATAGTACGTTTTTTCGAGTGCTGTAATATCAAAAAGTCCCATAGAATCCTTCTTAGCGCGCTTCTGCTTTCTCTTCAAGAGCTTCAAGTTCACCACGCAGATTTCCAGGTAAAAAGATAACGACGGTATCTCCCTCCTCGACACCACTCACAATTTCTACCAAACCACTCGAGCCACGTAGACCAGTCTCAACTGCTACAAGCCTGAGAGATTCAAGCGAGAGAGTCGTCTCATCCTCTGCTATACGAACAAAGCTCTCTCCATTTTTTTCAACGATTGCGCGCGTCGGTACCGCAAGAACTGATGTTCGCTCATCGGCGTACAGGTCAACGTCCGCAGTAAATCCAGGACGAATCAACTCTTCTGACCTAGAAAACTGAACGGATACCTCAACAACAGTTACTCCATCAACCACCCTCGCGCGCGAGGCAATGCGAGCTACTTTTGCTGGCACCACAAGATCGTCATACGCATCAAAAGCAATCTCAGCTTCATCGCCGATTTCAAGCGTGGCAATATCAGCTTCTGGCACATTAAGGACTATTTCATATTCATTATCTGTCATTAGTGTCATTGCGAAAGATCCCGGAGACACTCGCTCACCAAGCGTAATTGAAATATCAGTAACAACCCCAGAGAAAGGTGCGGTGATGCGAGCGTTAGAGTAGGCGGCCTCAGCCTGTGCAACAGCAAGCTCAGCCTGTGCAACAGCGGCGCGCTGTGATTCTAGGTTTGTATTTGTTGCAGGCGCAAGCACTCGATCTCGCTCAGCTTCAGCTAACTCAAGACTTGCTTCTGCTTGCAGAATCGCTTGCGTTCGAGATTCCAAAGCTGTTTCGTAGGCATTTTTGAATTGCGCGTATGTGACCGAACGAGTATTTGGTACAGGAATAACCCACTCAAGATTGAAGCTGCGTGCAAAATTTTCTGGAAACTGTATGAAAAGTCCCTTCTTACCAAGCGGCTCAGGAGCAATTGTTGACACAGAGCCTACGCCCTCCTCAATTCCGGAGTAGCGAAAGGAATACCCACTTTGTGTGCCCGAAGAATAGAGCTCAAGGACATACTCACCCCCATCCTCACCGTTGTAGGTTCCAGAAACTGTTGGAGAAGCGTACGAATCACTGCTTTCTTCGCGACCACCTTCCTCGAGGTAGGCGCGAAGGTCGTTTGATAGAAGCTGGCGACGAGCATTCTCAATCGCAAGATTCTGGGTTGCTTCTGCACTTTCAAGCGCAAGCTCTGCGGTCCTGAGGCGGGCATCCGCTACTCGAGAATCATTATCGCTTGCTCCTGCTATAAGATCACTAAGAATTGCACGTTGAGCACGTAGGTTTGAACGAGCCGCAATGAGACCCGCGTACTCACTGCCTCCAGTCAGAATTGCCAGTTCTTCACCATCTTCAACTCTTTGCCCTTCTTCTACGTTCACCGCACCAATCCGACCAGACCCTCCAAACGTAAGTACAACCTCTCGCGCCGCTTCTACGACGCCAGTTTCATTTACTACGTTCGAGATATCGGCTCGCACGACTGTAGTAGTTTCAATACCCTCACTCCCGGCACTGCTTCCGCGTACAACAAAGAACCCAACAAGTGCAATAATCACGAGAAGTGGTATAAAAACCTTTGGTTTTTTTAGAAATGAAAATTTTTTCATATAAAGAATGCGTTCGCTTGTATAATACCGCACTTGAGCACGAGTATAAAGAGTTAGAGAGTGGTAGGATTATCAAAACGGACCTCTGCTAACCGCTCCTTCAAATCGACAGGATACACACCAGAAAAACATGACGTTGAAAATAATGACCCGGAAAGACCAGTTGCTCGAATCATCCCCTCAAATGATAAAAAGTGAAGCGAAGTTGCGTGAAGATATGCTCTCATGTCCTCTATGCTTCTCGTTGAAGCAAAGAGACTCTCTTGTGTAGGCGTATCAATACCATAAAAATCCGGGAAGCGAATCGGTGGTGAGCTAACTACAAAATGAACCTCTTTTGCTCCTGCGGCAAAGAGGAGATCAACAATCTGTCGAGAGGTGGTACCGCGTACAATAGAGTCATCAGCGACAATGACGCGCTTGTTCTCTATGACGCGTCGAAGTACTGAAAGTTTCATCTGCACTCCACGCTCTCGAAGTTGTTGGCCTGGCGAAATAAAGGTGCGATGAATGTAGCGATTTTTCGTAAGTCCCATCTCAAAAGGAATTCCTGTTTCTTGCGAATACCCAAGTGCAAAAGGAATTGCTGTTTCGGGAACTGGGATAACAACATCTGCATCGAGTATGTTTTCGCGTGCGAACTCCTGCCCAAATCTTTTTCGCACCTCGTACACAGACTGACCGAGGTGCTCACTATCGTGACGTGAGAAATAGACAAACTCAAAAATATCGAGCTTTGTCTCCCCTTTGGCGAGCTGTGTTGCTCGGAGTCCATCCCTATCTACAACGACCATTTCTCCTGGTTGCACCTCTCGAAGATAGTCTGCTCCAACTGTTTTTAGCCCACAGGTTTCAGAAGAAAAAACATATCCTCCGTCAAGCGTACCAATAGAAAGAGGTCTAACTCCCTTACTGTCACGAAGTGCGATGAGCTTATCGGAAGTCATGATTAAAAGGGAAAAAGCCCCGGTGAAAAGCGGAAAAATCTCTTCAATGGCTTTTTCTATCTCGACCCCCTCACTCACAAGCGCACCGAGGGCTTTAGCCATCATGATTGAGTCCATTTCATCGGGAACCGTAATCCCTCTTTTATCAAGAAACTTTATAAGTGCGGTTACGCTTGGGAGGTTTCCGTTATGTGCGAGAGCTATTGAATTATTCTGAACGGTAATAGGTTGAATATGTTCAATGGCTTTAGAACCTGAGGTTGAATAGCGCGTATGACCCACAGCACAGTCTCCCCTTAGAGCCTCAATATGTTCTTCGGTAAAAACACTTGAAACGAGACCCATTCCCTTGTGAGCACGAAGCTTTTT
>Ga0136601_1000140_pt1 | contig 36434 bp, 37 predicted proteins | sample AntRauMFilla2699_FD_181020 | JGI IMG/M metagenome (GOLD analysis project Ga0136601, IMG submission 181020) | Saline lake microbial communities from Rauer Islands, Antarctica - Metagenome Filla 2 #699 | ecosystem: Environmental > Aquatic > Non-marine Saline and Alkaline > Saline | place...
CGGGGTCCAGCATGCGGTTTTGCAGTAGACCTGTCCAGTCACCTGGGAAATTTGCGGAATCTTGCACCTTTTCTTGCAGTAGCTCGTCTCTTCTGTTTAGCAGCTCGTCTAAAGCAGACTGGTCTAATAGTGGGGTAGTCTGCTCCTGGTTGTGTAAGCTGGCTAACTGATGTTCGATGTCCTCTATATTTGAGTCAATCGCTTCGTTTCTAGAATGGTACGTCTCTAACCGTGCTTCCTTATTAATAGGTTGTTTCGTCTCTTGTTCATAAGAGGTATCAGCGGTAGTTTCAGGAGAAGTGTCTCCAACTGTGTCTCCATAAAATATATTTTCGTGATTTTCAGACTCAATACTCTGTCCCGCATCCTCCGGAGACACCTCCGAGCTATTTTTTGGTGTAGTGTTGAATGATTCAAATCCCATACAGAAAGTATATCAGGTACGACAAAGTCAGGTAGCAGAATAAAAAGTACCTAAATCACGTCATTAAATCCAACTTCTTAAAAAGGGCGGCTACCGGGAATCGAACCCGAACTATCGGTACCACAAACCGATGCACTAACCGTTATACTATAGCCGCCATTTATTGTGAGTTGAAGTTGTGTCCCTTGTGTGGATGCACAATTCTACTCGCACACCTTTATACCTATTTTTACGCCAAAAGTCGAGTGTTGCAGCTTGGCTGTCTATGGCAGTAATGAAGCAATCTTGTATACTGTGCACAATGGACTATCAGACATTACTTATTGTTATTTTCTTTCTATTCTTCTTGTCGGCTGGTATCGGTTTTAACATAGCGCGAATATTATTCTAAGTATGAGACTTTTTTGTAGTATTTTTATTGGGATTGGACTATTACTTAGCCCGAGTATGGTGTGGGCGCAAACTGTGCATCAAGAATTACAAGAAACCGTCCAGGCCGAAGTGCTGGAGATCGTGCGAGAGTTTGAGCGTGACATTATGGGGACAGGGGCGCAAGCGACTATTCAGGAACTTCGCATACATATATTAGAAGGAGAGAGAGCGGGGCAGGTAGTGCCACTGGAAAACGAGCTACTGCTCCTGACCCCCGGAGATGTAATTTTTGTAAATCGCTTAGAAACGATTGATGGAGTAGAGTATTTTATGTTTAAGGATATCGAGCGCCGGCCGCAGCTCTTGTGGGTGACACTTCTGTTAGTTGGGCTAGTGATATTTTTTGCGCGTTGGCAGGGAGTACGGGCGTTGCTGAGTTTGGGAGTTAGTTTGGCTGCTATTATTTTTCTTTTAGTGCCTGCTTTGCTCGCTGGCTATTCACCAGCGTTGACCAGCCTAGTCATTGCTGGCCTTATTCTGGCCGTCACACTTTTCTGTACACATGGATTTAAACCACGGGTAGTGATTGCTTTTATGGGTACATTTAGTGCGGTTTTGGCAACCTGCCTGCTTGCTTGGTGGTCTGTAGGTTGGCTGCGGCTGACAGGCTTTGGTTCAGATGCGTCAGTGTACTTAAATTTTTCGACTGGCGGTCAGCTTGATATTAGCGGTTTACTGCTCGGGAGCATTATCATCGGCTTACTTGGCGTTTTGGATGATGTTTCTATTACGCAGGCGTCGGTAGTGCAGGAGCTACGCGGAGCTAATGCAAAACTGAGCTTTCTAGAGTTATATAATCGAGCGATGCGAGTGGGGCGCGATCATATTGGGTCGTTAGTCAACACCCTGGCGTTGGCGTATGTTGGTGCGGCGCTCCCGCTTGTGCTCTTGTATGCCCGTACCGATGCCAATTTTCTTACCTCACTTAATCAAGAGGTTATCGCTGCTGAGATATTGCGAATCGTCGTAGGTAGCATCGGACTCATTTTAGCAGCCCCACTCACAACTGCCTTGGCTGCCTGGTACTTTAAAGACAAAGTAGTGACTGATGAGAAGGTGTCGCACTGTGGCCATGTACATCACCATTAAATATCTTTATACTTATTTCTAGAACGGCTGAACGTCTTTATTAAGTATAGTCTGTATAGTAATATGAAAAAATTTCTCGAAGAGTTCAAGGCCTTTGCCATTAAGGGAAATGTTATTGACTTAGCAGTAGCGGTTGTGATTGGGGCGGCTTTTGGTCGCATTACTACGTCATTGGTTAATAACATTGTTATGCCGCTGTTCGGCGGCCTCCTGGGAGGGATTGATTTTACTGATCAGTCAATTATGGTACGAGAAGCTGAAGTGACATACGGTGTCTTTATTCAGTCAATCATTGAGTTTATCGTTATTGCGTTCGCTGTCTTTGTGGCTATTAAGGTGATGTCCAGGTTGCAAAAGAAAGCAGCTGAAGAAGAGAAGGAAGAGAAGGCTGCGCCACAGCCAACTGAAGACGTGGTATTGCTACGTGAAATCCGTGACAGTCTCAAGAAACAGTAGTAAGGCTACGTTAATATTCTATGCATCGGGGCTCGCTAGCTGATAGCGAGCCCGCTTGTTTTTATGTTAGTCCTAGCACCAGGATACATATTTTTTGCTCAGTCTACTTGCCGTGTCGCAAAATCTATTTCTGATTGCGTTATCACCACGTACTTGGGGATAACTATATATAATAAAAACCGAAAACACTTGTTTTTAGCCATCTCGCGCTCACAGGATATTTTCTGGTTCGTGCTAAAATAGCCGTAACACTCGGTGCAACTCCCTCAGCGAGTGTGTCAGACGGGGAGGTGACACGCTATGGTAGTAATGGCTACTATATCCATGTTCTTATCGACATGGTTTCTTGTCACCCTCAAGTAGCTAGTTTCTTTATCAAACAGAACAGACATAATTCACTGCGCTATTCTGTTTGCGCACGACGCTAGCCATTGCTTATCTACTAAACATTGTTCAATTATTATTATGGAAATCAAGTACATCAAAAAGCGTGATGGATCGATGCAAGAATTTACGCTTGATAAAATTAAGTTGGCAGTTACTAAGGCCCTTCAGTCCACTGCTGAAGGTGGAGCGGCCGAAGCTGAGGTGGTAGCCAGTACTGTGCAGCAGCGCGTCTTGTCGATGTGCGTCCAAGCAGCAACAGCTGAAGAGGGGAGTAAAAAAGCCAACAAGTGCGTAGATGGCTATCCAACGGTAGAGGAAATTCAGGATGAAGCCGAAGCTGCCTTGATGGAACATGGCTTCTTCGAAACAGCCAAGGCGTATATCATCTATCGCAGTGCTCGCAAAAAGCTGCGTGAGCGCGATATTTTTCGCAAGCGGGTCAACCTTAAGCCATACGAATACCCTGAGCTAATTGAGTACGTTGATGCCATTCGTCACTCGTATTGGGTGCATACTGAATTCAATTTCACGGGCGATGTCCAAGATTTTCATGTTAATGTCACACCGGCTGAACGCAGCGCTATTAAGAATTCCATGTTGGCGATTGCACAGATTGAAGTCGCAGTGAAAAATTTTTGGGGTGATGTGTACAAGAAGTTGCCTAAGCCAGAGATTGGCGCCGTCGGTTCCACATTTGCCGAAAGTGAAGTCCGACACACTGATGCGTACTCGCACTTACTCGAAATTCTTGGCCTAAACGAAGAATTCACTAAGATTAAAGATATTCCAGTGCTGCAAAAGCGCATGAACTACCTTGATAAAGTGAGTGAGCTATCTAGGACACAAGAAAACTCTGAGTACCTACATGCCGTCATGCTCTTTTCATTGTTTGTGGAGCACGTCTCTCTCTTTTCTCAGTTCTTAATCATGATGTCGTTTAATAAACATAAGAACCTCTTTAAAGGGATGAGTAACGCAGTGGAGGCCACCTCAAAAGAAGAAAATCTGCATGGCATGTTTGGGATTGATATCATTAATATCATTAAGCAAGAGCATCCAGAGTGGTTTGACGAAGCAATGCAAACCAAAATCATCACTGCCTGCGAAGAAGCGTTTGCGACTGAAAGCGACGTGATCGATTGGATTTACGAAGCGGGGGAGCTCGATTTTTTACCAGCGGCTAACGTGAAGGAGTTTGTTAAGCATCGCTTTAATAATTCGCTGGCTGCGATTGGGTTGCCGCGCGTCTTCGAGGTTAGTGAAGCGCTCTTAGAAGAGACTGACTGGTTTGATAATGAAGTGATTGCTACTAAGCACGTCGACTTCTTTGATAAGCGCTCCATCAATTACAACAAACGATCTGCTAGTGTAACGAGTGCTGATTTGTTTTAGGCACGCACCAGGGGATGAAGACTCTTACTAAGATATAAATCATACGCCTATGGAACCATGGTACTGGCTGAACGAAAATAGTCGCACATTTCTCTCACGAGGATATCTAACAGAAGGACAGACCCCAGAAGAGAGAATTCGTTTTATTGGTGACCACGTTGAAAAGATTCTCAACAAACCTGGCTATTCCGATAAGTTTTACGAATATATGTCGAAAGGCTGGATTAGTCTGGCGACGCCGGTGTGGGTAAATTTTGGGCTAGAGCGTGGCTTGCCGATTAGTTGTTTCGGTTCTTTTGTTCCGGACGACATGGCTAATATTTTACACACCCAAGCAGAAGTGGGCATGATGAGTAAGTATGGCGGTGGAACATCGGGCTACTTTGGTGCGTTGCGCGCTCGCGGCGAATCGATTACTAATAACGGGAGTTCATCTGGTCCGGTGCACTTTATGCAGCTCTTTGAGTCACTTCTAAATGTGGTTAGTCAAGGAGCCACTAGACGCGGTACGTTTGCGGCTTACCTGCCCGTTGAACATCCTGACATAATGGAGTTTCTTGATATCGGCACGGAAGGCAATCCGATCCAAAAAATTAACCACGCAGTGACGGTGGGGGATGAATGGCTGCAGGATATGGTCGATGGTGACGAGGAGAAGCGTCAAATATGGGCAAAGGTCATTCAGCGACGCGGAGAAATGGGCTATCCGTACATTATGTATCGCGATAATGCCAATAACGCAACGGTTGCTGCCTACAAAGAGCAGGGACATAAAATTGTCGCTAGTAATGTCTGTAGTGAAATTATGTTGCCAAGCAACGACACGTGGTCATTTGTGTGTTGTTTGTCCTCAATCAATCTACGTCACTATGATGACTGGAAAGATACTGATCTAGTTGAAGTGATGGTGCAGTTGCTGGAAGCAGTTATGACAGAATTTATAGAGAAGCTAGAAGGCTGGCGTGATTCCGAAAGAGCCGACCGCAGAATGGCGTTTGGGTTCCTGGAACATGCGTATAATTTCGCTAAAGCTAATCGTGCACTTGGACTTGGAGTGCTGGGCTATCACTCACTGTTGCAGTATAAAGGCCTTGCTTTCGATAGTGCTGAAGCAGCCGAGCTGAACGCTGAGGCATTCAAAGTAATCCATGAGCGGTCGTACGAAGAAAGTGCTCGCTTGGCCGAAGAGTTTGGTGAACCAGAAGTAATGAAAGGGTATGGTCGACGACATACGACAACTATGGCGATTGCGCCGACTACTTCCTCAGCCTTTATCTTAGGGCAAGTATCACAAGGTATTGAGCCTATTTGGTCCAACTGCTACATCAAAGACGTTGCTAAGATGAAGGTTACTATCAAGAATCAGGCTCTCAAAGAGTTGTTGGCTACTAAAGATAAAGATACTAAAGAGGTCTGGGACAGTATTCGTGATAATGACGGTTCAGTGCAGCATCTTGAATGTTTAACTGATGAAGAGAAGGCAGTGTACCGAACGTTTGCCGAGATCGATCAAACTGCAATTATTGAACAGGCGTCAGTCCGACAGAAGTTTATCGACCAGGGACAATCTCTTAATATTATGGTGCCTCCTAATGTATCAGCAAAGGATATCAACCAGCTCTACATTACTGCGTGGAAGAAGGGAATTAAAGCTCTCTATTACCAACACAGCATGAATGCCGCTCAGCAACTCAGTCGCAAGAAGATCGCTTCTGTGACAGCTGCTGCTAAGGAATAAAACAGAAAAGCGCCCTCGGGCGCTTTTCTGTTGGAGAGACATATAGCTTGTCAGGCATTAATTATGCTGGAGTCTAGTAGTTGGTGCGTGCGGTTTTGGCTAGGTCTTTATGAGTGAGTATATATCCCCGGCGGCTAGTATATAATGTATCTATGCGAAAAATATTCACCCTTTCATTGGTGCTAACAGTGACGTTTTCGAGCTTGTATTTCTACCAAGTTACCAGCGCAATCTGCGCTGTGCCATTGAGCTATCGAATCGGTACGATTGACGAAGGGTTCGGTCTGACACCAGAGGTCGCTACCGCTGCTGCAAGAGAGGCAGCAGCGGTCTGGGAGAGTGAGACTGATCGAGAATTATTTAAAGAGACCGACGAATCATCCATTGCTATCAACTTTGTGTTTGATGATCGGCAGTCGCGAGTGGTAGAGGAAGCTGAACAGCGTGCTCGGCTTGATGTCACAAGTGGCACAGCGGAGGCGGTTCAGGCTCGTTATGATGATTTGGAGCGTGAGTACCAGGCGCTGCAAGCGTCCTATACAGCCAGAGAGTCCGCTTACATTAAGCGATTAGATGCTCATAATACAACTGTCGCTGCGTATAACGCCGAAGGCGGTGCGCCAGAGGCAGTGTTTGCTCGGCTGCAGGCCGAGGATGCCGCCTTGCAAGCCGAAAGTCGAGCTCTCGAACAGCAAGTGCAGCAGATAAATACTTTTGTTAATCAGCTCAACACTCTGGGAGAACAAGGTAATCAGCTAGTCACTGCCTTTAACCGAGAAGTGGGTAACTACAATCAAACGTTTGGAGAGTCTGATGAGTTCACTCAAGGAGATTTCCTGGGTCGCGACATTACTGTGTATTCCTTTACTTCCACAGACGAGCTAGTGTCTGTATTGGCACATGAATTTGGTCACTCTCTCGGTATTGATCACGTTGAGAACGAGGCGTCAGTGATGTATTATTTACTAGGTGGACAGCCCACTCCACTTCGGTTATCAGCCGAAGACATAGTTGCGTTCGCGACTGTGTGTGGCGAGTCGCCTGGCTGGTCAGCCTGGCGAGCTAGATTGGGACAGGTTTTTAACTAGTCTCCCAGATCAGTGGCCCGGACGGTAGTAAGATAGAAGTCGTATTTATTAGTATTGAACATATGTTTATGCAATCATTTTTTTCACAACCATGTAATCGTATTCTCGGTTCACTGGTATTACTAGGTGTCGTATTGTCCTTGGTTATGTATTCATACACTACCTTTAAGCAGTCTTCGTACGTAGGGTACGGGCCAACGACAATCACCGTGACGGGCGAAGGTGAGGTCTTGGCAGTGCCAGATATCGGACAATTTACGTTCGCTGTGAACGCGGAGGCGGACGAAGCGTCCGCTGCTCAGGCAGAAGCCGCCGAAAAAACTAATACGATTTTAGCGTACTTGGCTGAGGCTGGTATCGCTGAAGCCGATATTAAAACTCAAAATTATTCACTCAATCCACGGTACCGGTATGAAGAAGAAGTGTGCCCGGTGGGTATGCGTTGTCCTGGCGGCCGACAGGTTCAAGACGGCTTTACGGTTAACCAGTCGGTTCAGATAAAAGTGAGAGACACCACTTCTGCCGGTGAACTGATTGCCCAAGTCGGAGAACTTGGAGCCACTAATATCAGCAGTTTGCAATTCACTATTGATGATCCATCTGCTGTAGAAGCCGAAGCCCGCGAGCTGGCAATTGCTGATGCTGAAGCAAAGGCGCAGGTCTTAGCAGAAAATCTTGGAGTAAAAATTGTACGCATTACGAGTTTTTATGAGCAAGAAAAAAATCAGACATACTATGGTATGGGTGGCGATATGATGGAGCGAAGTATGATGGAGGCAGCAAGTCCTAATCTGCCTATGGGTGAGGACATGACACGACAAGTCGTCAACATTACCTACGAAGTTCGATAAGTACAGAATCGAACAAAACAACCACCAACAACGTTGGTGGTTGTTTTGCGTAAAGGTCTTTGACTTTTAGAATAAACGGAGTATGATTGTCTGACATCGCCCCAGAGGCGTTTTTATTTTGCACAACTTACTAGTATAATACTAAGATTATGGATGGAGTAATAAAATACTTTCGCGATACCGCAGCAGAAATGAAGCAGGTCAAATGGCCAACCAAACAGCAGGCGCTTATCTATAGTGTGCTCGTGATTGCTATATCAGTGGTCGTATCACTATTCCTAGGAGCCTTTGACTACGTCTTCGGACAGTTTATTGATTTTATTGTTAATACGTATTAATTCGTTCTATGGCTAAACAACAATTCACAGGTGAACGACACTGGTATGTGCTGCATACCTACTCAGGCTATGAAAATGCTGTAGCACGTAACCTCAAGCAACGTATCGAATCACTCGGTATGAGTGAGAAAATTTTTAGTGTCATTGTCCCGTCCGAAAAAAAGATTCGCGTCAAAGGAGGAAAGCGGGTAACGGAAGAAGAAAATCTGTTCCCAGGATACGTGCTGGTTGAGATGGTAGTAGATGATGAGTCGTGGTATGTAGTGCGAAATACTCCTCGAGTAACTGGTTTTGTTGGTAGCGGTACTCAGCCAGTGCCTTTATCAGAAGCTGAATACAAAGCTCTAATCAATCAAATTGAAGACGACACACCAACGCACAAGCTCGACTTGTCAGAAGGTGACATTGTTACCGTTGTAGACGGTCCATTTAAGGAGATGGAAGGAAAGGTGGGGGAAGTGGATGAGAAATCTGGGAAGGTGAAAGTATTGGTGAGTATGTTTGGGCGGGAGACTCCGGTCGAACTCGACTTCCTTCAAATCAAGAAGGTGTAAATCGGCGAACTCCTGGTGCTTCAAAAAAAATTGTTCTAGTATCCAAAGTAATATTCCATTTTCTTAAGAAATTTCACTATAAAAGATTAAATTTTTCTTGCAAAAGCTCAGTTTTCTTGTATGCTACAGGAGCTTCTAAGAGGGTGGTGGCTATGGAACGCTACTTTCTAAATAACATAATCAACAATCAACATGGCAAAGAAATTAGTCAAAAAAATCAAAGTCCACGCAGTGGGTGGTAAAGCTACTCCAGCTCCACCACTAGGGCCAGTACTCGGACAAGCTGGTATCAATATCGGTGAGTTTGTGAACCAGTTCAACGAACAAACCCGCGAGAAGATGGGTGAAGTCGTACCGGTAGAAATCTCTGTCTTTGACGACCGAACCTTTACCTTCATCACTAAGACCTCGCCCGCCTCACGTCTCATCCTCAAGAAAATCAACAAGCCAAAGGGTTCAGGTAAAAATACAGTCTCTAAGGCTGGTAGCATCACTCAGGCGCAAATTCGCGAAATCGCCGAAGAAAAGATGCCTAACCTCAACGCTGCTTCAATCGAAGCGGCAATGAAGAGTATCGCTGGCACTGCCCGCAGTATGGGGGTCGAAGTGGTTGACTAACACGCTCTCTGCCGACAGAAAACACCGCCTCATAAAGAGGCGGTGTTTTGCTTTTTAAACTGATGCCAGCTTATTTTGTGAGACCCCTAAGATAGTTTTCTTTTGTAATCAATCCATTGAAATTTTAGTCCATGGTGCTCTTGGATGGGTGACTCGTCCGTGATTTCAAACTCGCTTTCAAACTCTGGGAATAAAGTATCACCAGGTGTATCGTCAAAAAAGTGTGTGATATGTAAACGATCAACGTAGTGCATTGCTTGTCGATACAGTTCCGCTCCACCGCCGATATGGATTTCTGTCGGGTTTTCGACTACTGCTGTAGAAAAAGCCTCTTCTAAAGAAGTGACGGTTATTGCTCCTTCGTGAGTATATTCAGGATTGCGGGTCACAGTTATGTTGGTCCGCCCAGGCAGCGGCTTGCCGAGGATGTCCACAATTGACTCAAATGTCTTTCGGCCCATAATCACTGGTTGGCCAAGTGTTAGTGTCTTAAACCGCTTCATATCAGCTGGGACGTGCCAAATTAGCTTGTTAGCTTGACCGATTACTCGGGTATCGCGACCCATTGCCGCTACAATTACTACTGGGATGTTGCTCACCATGGTACCTCCTAGTATACTAGGCCTACTAACTTTCGTATATATGGCTATTAATGCAGGTATTTTTGGAGATAAGACCAGTTTTGATCATCGGTATATTCCTGATCATGAGCAACTAAAAAATTCTGTAGTTTTATGGAAACAGCTTGGACTAAAGATTGTACTCACTTCAGGAACGTTTGACCTTTTTCATATTGGCCATGCCCAATATTTGGAAAAAGCAAAAGAACTGGGCGACGTACTTATTGTTGGTGTAGATAGTGACAATCGAGTGAAGAAGCGTAAAGGTCTCGACCGCCCAGTCGTGCCAGAAAATGAGCGAGTGCTGATATTGTCACATGTTCGGCATGTGGATGTAGTAACACTGAAAAATCTCGATGATCTCAGCAATCATCTTATCAAGCTAGTGGAGCCTGACGTGCTGGTGGTTTCGGAGTCCACCAAACACAAACACAATGAAGTGGATGAAAAGTCCCAATACTGTGGCGAGATTGTGGTGCTTGAGCCGCAGGCCACCACTAGCACCAGTGCAAAGCTGCGTATGATTCAGATTGGTAAAGAAGAAGGTTTGGCGCACGGTTAGTATGATTGCGGTTTGTTATATACCAGTCGTCCACAAGGGGTATCTCAATTTTGTTCGGGAGTGTGAAGCACGACAGGTTACTACGTTATATTTGGTCGATTTAGAGTTTCTTAGACCTGAAGAAGAGTTTGATTATTTAGTTCGCAAAAATAGCTTGCATGCCTTGTCGACAGAGGAGATTAAGCAAGCACTTGAGCAATATACCACTATTCCAATTGTCATCCTCAACCATGAGACGCTGGGTGAAATGAGCAAGAACACAGATTCAGTTGTATTACCGAGAGAAGACCTCAGTACGTTTTTATTAGAGAAATATCTACTTGGTAGAACAGTTGAGTTTGTCGATGTCTTTTTGCGCTGGAATCGCGAAAATATTGGTGAGACGAAAGAGCCAGGCGTGCTGGCCGTCAACCTGTCTGAGTTTGTTACTTCTACCTTTCATCAAATAGTAGAAGAAGCGACGAAAAGTGCTGATTGGTGGCGGAGCGTCGGAGCAGCTTTGGTTAAAGATGGAAAAGTGGTCGCGCTTGCACACAATGAGCATATGCCGCATGAACAGCTGCCAAATATGTACGGGGACACTCGAGCGCTCTTTAAGAAAGGAGTGAATATCAACTATGTCACCGCCGCCCATGCCGAAGTGGGAGTGATTGCTGAAGCGGCCCGCCAAGGCATTTCGCCAGAAGGAGCAGAACTATTTTTGACAGATTTCCCATGCCCATACTGTGCTCGACTGGTTGCTAAGGCGGGCATCAAAAAAATTTATTTTCTCAAGGGCTATGCAGTGCTCGATGGGGACGAGTTTCTTAAAGGGGAGGGAGTGGAGTTGGTGCAGGTTGGATTATAAAAAATCTGAGGGCCAGCGCAGAAGAAATTCTGCGCTGGCCCTCGTGGTAGCTGCAGGCGGCAACGTCACAACGTAACTAAATTTGTTCCGAAGGAGGGGAAGCCATGACTCATGCTGCTGAAGTGTCTCGCCATCCGATGTCAGCCGAAGTGCAGATCAAATGTGCGGTCGAAGAAGCGATAAAAAATATCGCTGGTGCAATCTTTGGTGAAAACTTGCCGTTTGAGCCAACTTATACCTTGTCGAAACTCACGGTCAATGGCGCTGGTATGGCTCATGCCAGCGCGGCCGCGATGACGCCCTTTGGTCGGACATTCGTTATTAAAGCGGATGTGCCAATTCGACATCCCGATACTGAATGCGGCGGGTATCGGGTTGACGATATCCCGTTTTAAGTCGAGGCTAATGACTGGGCGGAGACTTCTCGATTCGAAGCCTGGTGTGAGCACAATCCTTAAACGGCGCCAAGACCATTGTACGCCAGGTCTATCCGGACGGACGTTTACGATGGCTGGTGGCAGACTCGATGGAAGGCGAAGTGCCTTTACCACGGATCGTACGACAGCCTTTTTCTTTGGGCGCAAAAAGTTGTGCTCGCGCATTGGGATATTGACATGGATTCATGCCGCCGGCTGACCATAATCAACAGAAAGTGAAAAACCGCCAGACGAGCTTGTACTCGTCTGGCGGTTAATTCATTGTCAGTAAACTATTATGATCCTTTTTTATACCCTAATTTTACTTTTAATCCCTCAGTATTTTCGCTCTTCTTGGTACCAACTAGTAAGTGGGCGTGGAGGTGTTCAACACTGCCACCGGTATATCCACCTTCACCCATACGCATAAAGAAGCTGGCTCCGGGGATGTTGTATTCGGCAATTGCCCAGTCAATCAAGTCAAAAAGTTCTATACGCGCTTCCATAGATAGTTCCTTAGTAGTACGAATATGGGCTGGTTTGTACACAAAAATAAAGTGATTAACGGTCCCTTCGTAGGGGCTCATATTTTCTGTAAAGAACCATGAAGTCGTTTCTTTTATAATTGGTTTTGGATGATATTTACGAAAGTACGCCTCACAAAATGGACAAACGCCATCTTCTTCAATTCTCGCCATCAGCGCTTTTTGTTCTTCTGTCCGTACTTCTGCGTGGTCCAGACCAGCTTTTGAAAATGCCATGGTAGTTTAGATGGCTACTGGTATGTCCTTCATGGATTCTCCAGCCTGATAATCGTCGCCTAGCTCAAAGTCAGTATTGCGGAACGCAAAGAGGTCGGTAGAGGGGTTGGTGAGCGTAACGGTCGGGAAGGGTAGTGTATCGCGTTTGATAATCTCTTCCACCGCCGGAATCTGATCAACGTAGATATGGGCATCAGAAATGGTATGAACGTATTCGCCTGGTTCGTAGCCGGTAGCTTGGGCAAGCATCATCGTCAGAGCAGCGTACTGAATCATGTTTGACGGTACTCCGATGGGGACGTCGCCCGAGCGCTGGAACATGTGTAAGTAAAGCTTATTGTTGAGGATACGAATATGGAGCCAGCCGTGACATGGACAGACCACTACCTTTTGTTGGCGCCCTGCAACGCGGGTTGTATATTGTGGTACCCAAGGAGTAATGAAATGAGTTTTCAAATGAGGACGTTCTTTGATTTGTTGCACAATGTATTTGAATTGGTTGTACGATTCGCCCTCTGCGGTAGGGAAGTCATGAAAGGCTGCTCCGTACGAACCAGGTCCGAGGTCACCGGCTTCGAGTCCACGCTTAGCGCATTTTTCAGGAGTTACCCAAGAAGCCCAGAACTTGCAACCATATGACTCTAATTCTTCTTGTGTACGAGCACCATTAATAAAGCCAGTGATTTCTCCGACTGCTTGTTTCCAAAAACCTTTCACACTGCGCTCGGTAATCATTGGAAAACCGTTGCTTAAATCAAAGCGCATGGGATTAGCGCCAAATAGCGTGATACAGTCAGTTCCGTCGGGGTTCTCTGCCGTAGTTCCTGCTTGACTCTGACTACGAATGCCTCGATTAAGGATGTCTTGGAGTAATTCCTTGTATTGAGTGTTTGGCGTGCGTTCGCTGTAGGGTTTCATTATCATGATAATTGAATGGGTACAATGGTTGCTAATGCAACTATTGTACCCTGTAAACTGGCAGATAAAAAATATTTCCTCAATTACACAATAATTTGTTGGCGACATACACGCATGGCTAATGGTAGACTGTTGCTGTATGCAATTAAAGGTTAAAAAACTACACCCGAATGCTAAAATGCCGAGCTTTGCGCATGCGACGGACGCGGGTTTAGATTTGTACGCGGTCGCAGAGACAACTGTGCCGGCGCACGGACGGGTATTGGTGCCTACTGGCCTGGCAATGGCGATTCCTGATGGGTATGTCGGACTCGTCTGGGATAAAAGTGGTATTTCATTTAAAGTGGGATTAAAAGTGATTGGTGGGGTGGCTGATGCGGGGTACCGAGGTGAAATATTTGTCGCCCTCTTGAATACAACCGGTACTGAGTATACGTTCGCAGCAGGCGATAAGGTCGCTCAAATGCTTCTGCAAAAAGTCACACACCCAGCCATTGTCGAAGTTGATTCGCTTGAAGAAACTGCTCGTGGTCACGGCTCGTTTGGGAGTACTGGTGCCTAGTGTTTGTGCTCCAAACGAGTTCATTGGAGACACAAACGGATGCCAAATAATGTAAATTATGCCAGTGTATACATACGCGCGCGGTCTCGCTAGAGACTTCCTCCTCTCATGCACAAGAGGCAATTTCGTTTGTTTTTGCGATGAGTTTGCCCGCAACATGAGCCCATTTTGCGGGATTAGGCTATTTTAAACCCTGTGCAAATCATGCTATGATGAGTGGGTAATTATGTCTGTATTATGATCTAAGGTACGTAATTAGTTGCTGAAAAGTTATTCATTTTTACGTATTTTACTATGCAAGACTACTCCTACATCAAAGACCAGGACCAAGCTATCTACGACGCACTTATCGGGGAAGAAAAGCGTGAAGCCCGTGGTATAGAACTCATCCCCAGTGAAAATTACGTCTCGCGGGCTGTCCTGGAAGCCAACGGTTCTATATTTACCAATAAATATTCAGAAGGGTATCCAGGTAAGCGCTATTATGGTGGACAGGACTACACTGACATTATTGAAACGGTTGCAATTGAGCGTGCGAAAGAATTATTCAAAGCCAAGTACGCCAACGTCCAGCCACTGGGTGGTGCCGCTGCCAACGTGGCAATGTATTTTGCCCTCATGGAGCCAGGTGATACGGTGCTCGGTATGGATCTCTCTCACGGTGGTCATCTCACTCACGGACACCCGACCACTGCCATTAACAAAGTCTTCAACTTCGTACGGTACAAGATGAAGGACGTTGATACTGGTGAGATAGATTATGACGCATTGCGTGAAGTGGCCCTTACGCACAAGCCAAAGATTATCTTGGCGGGCTTTTCTGCATATAGTCGAGAGCTGGATTACGCGAAGTTCAAAGAGATTGCTGACGAAGTCGGCGCCTACACAGTCGCCGACATTGCACACATCACTGGTCTTATTGCCGGTGGGGTAGCTAAGAATCCTTTCGACTACGGTTTTGATGTTATGACTATGACGACCCATAAGTCATTGCGTGGCCCTCGGGGCGGTATGATTGTGGTGCGCGAGGACGAAGAGATTGCCAAGAAGATTAATAAAGCGGTGTTCCCGGGGATGCAAGGTGGGCCGCACATGCACCAGATAGCTGCCAAGGCGGTTGCGTTTGGTGAAGCGCTGACGCCTGCCTTCAAGGTATACGCAGCCCAGATACTCAAAAACGCTAAAGCTATGGAGGCGGTCTTCAAGGCGGCAGATATTCGTCTCTTGTGTGGCGGAACCGATAACCACTTACTGCTAGCTGATGTGTACGGTAGTTTAGGTATTACGGGAGCCGAAGCCGAGCGCGTCCTTGATGAAGTGGGTATCACGCTGAATAAAAATATGATTGCTGACGATGCGCGTAGTGCTATGGACCCATCGGGAATTCGTTTTGGGACGCCGGCCATGACCACTCGCGGGATGGGGGAGGCTGAAGCGACCAAACTAGCGGAACTCATGATTGCGACCATGCGAGCCAAGGATGATGCGACCAAGAAAGCTGAATTGCAAACAGAAGTGCAAGCCCTCTGCGAAGCCTTCCCGGTACCGGAGCAGTTTGTGTAATAGAGCTCCGAGTGCCAGCCAGCGCTGGCGGTACCAGCGGCCTGATTAGACGGAGTCTGCTCTGTTCAAATCAATAAAACGTGCTATAGTAGCCCTGACGGTGAAGTGGAACATTCGCCAGTCTTGTTTGTTACCTGTCCCTCGTTCCGCGCCTGGCGCCTGGCTCTCCTCAGACTTATTGAGTTTGAGAGCTAGGCGTCTTTTTTATTATTGACTACGAATCTTTGCTACAATACAGTAATGCAATTACGCGCTACTAAAGATAGACTAGCTGCCATACTGAGTCCATTCCGTCGCTATTGGCTGACTATGGCGTTCATTTTTGGTTTTATCACTGACTTGCTGCTGCTCGATACCGTCGACGATACCCTGGATAACGCTATTTTGCTATTCTATGTCGTACTTTCTACAGTCTCATTGGTGGCGCTGTATATCGGTATTGCTGAGCGCGTGCCGTTTAAGCTGGCTCGTTTTATGTGCACGTATTCACCGTTGGCTATTCAGTACGCTTTTGGCGGATTGCTCTCGGGCATGTTGATTTTTTATGGGCGTAGTGGCGATATTTTCGCCAGTTGGCCATTTTTGTTTTTGGTAATTGGGGCGATTGCTGGTAATGAGCTTGCTAGCAATCGGGCCCAGCGCTTGGTACTCAATCTCTCACTCTACTTTATTGGTCTGTTCTCGTATTTAGTATTGGTTATTGCGGTATTTAGCGGTCGGACAGAAGCCTGGGTATTTTTTGCCAGTGGCCTGCTGGCCTTGTTGGTGGTTTCTTTGCTGATTAAACTATTGACGCGTATTATTCCGCAATTCATGCGCCTGCAAATGCGGGCCTTAGTGTTTTCGTTGGGCATTATTTTTGTGACTATCAACACTTTATATATTACAAGTATTTTGCCGCCCATTCCGTTGTCGTTGAAAGAGATTACAATTGCTCAGTCAGTCGTACGCTACGATGCCACTAATGAGTACGAGGTGCGTCATGTGCCAGTGCCGTGGTGGAATATTTCTCAGCAGTTTAATCAAACTTTTCATCCTACGTCAGGTGGTGGGGTAGCCTGTTTTGCTAATGTCTTCGCGCCAGTGCGATTATCGACGACTGTTGAGCATGTCTGGGAGTATCAAAATCCAACTACCGGTGAGTGGGAAGAGTACTTTACGCTTGGTTATCCGATTTCTGGGTCAGCCACTGATGGATACCGTGGTTATACCGCGATTCAAAATTTTCAGCCTGGTCAGTGGCGCTGTGTGGTGCAGACGACTCGGGGTCAGGTGTTAGGGCAGCAGCGTTTTGTAATTGATACCAGTCAGGCGCCAACCAATGTCGAAGTGCGGGTAGAATAATTAGGTGAACAGCACGAGCAATTATTTGGATTTTGGTATAGTATGCACGTATGGAGACAGTAATTCGTCAGGCAATACAAGATGCTTTGGCCGACCTCGGGGTAACCGAGGCGGTTGATTTTGTTGTCGAGCATCCGGCGGAGCTAGCGCATGGTGACTACGCATGTAATGTTGCTTTGGTGATTGCTAAGACACTCGGCCAATCACCCCGCGCAATTGCTGAGCAATTACAGGCAGCTTTGACCGAGCAAATCGAGTACGTCGAGCGCATTGCAGTAGCTGGGCCTGGCTTTATTAATTTTTACTTAGCTCGTGACTTTTTTGCTGCCGAAGTAGAACGCATTAATGCCGCTCCAGATGCATGGGGAAAAGGTCAGGCTTGGTTTGGTCAGAAGGTGGTGGTGGAATATACTGACCCAAACCCATTTAAAGAATTTCATATAGGGCATGCCTTCACTAATGTGGTAGGTGAAAGTATTGCTCGTTTATTTATGATGAATGGGGCCACTGTGGCGCGCGTTTGCTATCAGGGAGACGTTGGGTTGCATGTGGCGCATGCCATTTGGGGGATGCGGGAACTAGGTATAACTGCTGCCACAGATTTCACGGCGAAAGATTTAGGTAAAGCGTACGCGTATGGCGCAACGGCATATCAGGAAGATGAAGCAGTCAAAGCTGAAATTCGGAAGCTCAATAAGAAAATTTATGACCGTTCGGACGCCGTCGTAAATGAACTGTATGACTCTGGACGAACGGTATCACTAGCGTACTTTGAGACCGTCTACCGTTTACTGGGAACAGAGTTCGACGAATACTTTTTTGAGAGTGAGGCTGGTCCACTCGGTAAAGCCTTGGTCATAGATAATCCAGAGCATTTTCCGGTTAGTGATGGGGCACGTGTTTTTAAGGGTGAGGACTATGGTTTACATACTCGGGTGTTTTTGAATAAAGAAGGTTTGCCGACCTACGAAGCTAAAGAGCTGGCTCTGGCAAAGCTCAAAGACGAGCGCTTAGGAGGATATGACCATTCGATTATTTCGACGGCCAAAGAAATTAACGACTATTTCAAAGTGCTACTTCAGGCTATGACATTTGTGTACCCAGACTTAGCGGCGAAGACCGAGCACATTGGCCACGGTATGGTGCGACTGACGACTGGCAAGATGTCGTCTCGTACGGGGGATGTTATTTCGGCAATAGATTTCATTGCGGCCGTGACGGCGGAAGCTACCGGAAAAGCGGAGGCTACTGCGTTGGTAGATAACCCACAATTAGCGCAGCAGGTAGCCATTGCTGCCATTAAGTACGAAACGTTACGTGGCAGCATTTTGCAAGACTCCGTATTTGATAAAGAAAAAGCCCTGTCTTTCGAAGGAGATTCCGGTCCCTACTTGCAATATACCTACGCGCGTATTTTGTCAGTGTTAGAAAAGGCGACGGCAGCGGGGGTGGGGCCAGGCGTGGTCGGTGCGCCAGCTGAACCGTATGAGGTAGAGCGTCTGGTGTACCGTTTTCCTGAAGTGATTGAGATGGCTTTAATTGAGCGCTCGCCGCATCTGGTAACGACGTATATAACACAGCTCGCCAGTGCCTTTAATACCTTCTACGCCCACGAGAAAATTGCCGATGCAACCGACGAGCATGCGTCCTATAAAGCAGCGGTAGCGGCGGCGGCGGGCCATACACTTAAGCAAGGTCTTTGGACACTCGGCATCGAAGCTCCAGAACGGCTCTAATAAAGGCTTGACGAAAGCTCCGGGCGCGCTATGCTTATTATACTCGCTTCAAAAAGGGGAGGTGTGAAGATGGGGTGGGCTGACGCAACTTTGGCTTTTTCAAATCTATTCCTCTTGGCCGGCTTCATGTCGATAGGCTGGCTTGGGTGGCAGGCAATCAAGATGTGGTGGTCATAACGTACAGTCACGCAGAATACAAACATGGGGCGGCCGGATACTTTCTTGGCCGCTCTTTTTATTTGGGCGCCGCTCGCCATTGGTAAAAATCGTGGTACCATGCCTAGACTGGTCTGATATACCAGGAAGCCTAGGCTTCATTACTAATGTCTGATATACATGTAATTTTTTATATATGTCCAAACAACACGGTCGGGAGAACGACACCGTAGCAGTAGAAGCTGCTACGACAAAAAGTGACGTAGCACAACGTGAAGAAGCTATCCAGAGCTTCTGGGCAGAGCACGATATTTTTAATAAAAGTGTGGAGCAGCCAGCGTGCGCTGCACCGAAGGGAGACTACGTCTTTTACGACGGTCCGCCGTTTGCTACCGGTTTACCGCACTATGGTCACATCTTGGCCGGTACTATCAAGGATACTATTCCGCGGTTTTGGACTATGAATGGGTATCGCGTTCGTCGCAAGTGGGGCTGGGATTGTCACGGCTTACCGCTGGAAAACTTGATTGAAAAACGGCTGGGCTTATCCAATAAACGAGATATTGAAGAATACGGGATTCAAAATTTTAACGAAGCTGCTCGTGGAGCGGTTCTGGAGTACGCTGATGATTGGCGACGCATAATTCCACGGATGGGACGCTTCGTTGATATGGAAGATGATTACAAAACTATGGATAGCTCGTATACCGAGAGTGTCTGGTGGGTGTTTAAGACGTTGCATGAGAAAGGACTGGTACACGAAGGCTTTAAAACGATGCATCTATGTCCTCGCTGTGGGACGACTCTCAGTAATTTCGAGGTCAACCAAGGGTATAAAGACATCAAGGATATCGCGGTGACGGTAAAGCTGCCGCTACTAGACGACGCCGGAACGGTGACCGATACCAGTCTGCTGGTGTGGACCACCACCCCGTGGACCCTGCCGGGAAACCTCGCTGCCGCGGTGCATCAAGACTTTGAGTATGCGAAGGTTCGGCTCAAGACTGATGATGGCGAGGAGTTCGTGATTCTGGCCAAAGGTCGACTGGCGCAACTGGCGGGAATGGAATACGAAGTGGTCGAGACGATATCGGGTAGTGATTTGGTAGGTCGTGCGTACCAGCCGCCGTTTCCGTGGCTCCAAGGTGAAGATTTTGATCAGGCCAACGCCTGGAAAATTTGGCACGCTGATTATGTGGAGCTGGGTGATGAGGGAACGGGGGCTGTACATCTTGCGCCTGCCTACGGTGAAGACGACCTAGTATTAGCTCAGACTAACGGGATTCCGGTGGTGCATCACGTTGATTATGAAGGGCGGTTTATGTCATTTGTAAAAGATTTTGCGGGACAGCTCGTTAAGCCAAAGGATAGTGATGCTGCTGGCGTCACGCACCTTGATGCTGATATTGAGATTGTTAAAGCGCTCAAGCGGACTGGAGCGCTTCTAAAAAAGGAAAACATCACGCACAGCTATCCGCATTGCTGGCGCGACGATACGCCACTCTTGAATTACGCGACCACCAGTTGGTTTGTTAATGTACCAAAAATCAAAGACGAATTAGTGGCTGCTAACAATACCGTCAATTGGGTACCTGGCCATGTCGGGAAAAACCGTTTTGGTAAGTGGCTCGAGGGAGCGCGTGACTGGGCGGTCAGTCGACAGCGCTACTGGGGCGCCCCGTTACCGATTTGGAAGAATCCGGCTACTGGTGAGTATAAGGTGTTCGGGAGCCTGGCTGAGCTGCAGGCGTACGTTCCTAAGGGCGAGAATCAGTATTTTATTATGCGTCACGGTGAGGCGGAGAGTAATCTTGATGGCCGGATTAGTGCGTTGCCTGATGAAACGAATAAGCTGACTGAAAAAGGCCAGCAACAAGTGAAATCCGCTGTCGCAACAGAGCTGTCGAGTCAGAATATTGACTTGGTCATTCATTCGGGATTGATGCGTACCAAGCAAACTGCCGAGCAAGTGGTAGCTGCATTAGGGTTGTCCACGGGAGCGTTGGTAGAAGATGCTCGATTACTAGAATTGCAGGCGGGAGCGGATATCGAAGGGCAGTCGTGGCAAGCGTATCAAGATAAGTTTGCGGATGAGGTGTCCACGTTTGAGGATGCTGTGGACGGTACAGAAAACCGCCGCGACGTGATTCGTCGTGTGGGCGCATTGTTGTATGAATTAGAAGAAACCTATCATGGTAAGAATATTTTGTTGGTTGGTCACGCTAGCTCACTCTTTTCTCTTGAGATGGCAGCCCAAGGAGCCGATAATGCGGGCGCCATTGCTGCACGCGCAGCCGGCTGGTTGGATAATGCAGTCGTCAAGGCGGTGCCGTTCACACCCATGCCACATAATGACGATTATATTCTTGATTACCATCGACCGTACATCGACGATATTGCTTTATATGAAAATGGCGTGCGCTTAGAGCGAGTACCGGATGTGTTTGATTGCTGGTTTGAGAGCGGTGCTATGCCGTATGCTGAAACGCATTATCCATTTGAAAACTTGGCAGTAGCCAATATGGAAAAGGGGATTCGCTTTCCAGCCAACTTTATTTCTGAAAGTGTCGACCAGACTCGCGGCTGGTTTTATTCGTTGCTGGTGCTGGGGGTAGCGTTGTCTGGTAAATCGCCATTTGAAAATGTTATCACCAACGGCTTAGTCTTAGCAGAAGACGGTAAGAAGATGAGTAAGTCACTGCAGAACTATCCTGATCCGATGGCGTTGGCTGACCGAGTTGGTGTCGATGCGATACGATACTACTTACTGTCCTCGTCGATTATTCGCGGTGAAGACCTAAACTTCTCGGAGAAGGAAGTGCTTGAGTTACAGCGCAAAAACCTTGGTCGTCTACATAATGTGCTGGCTATGTACCAGCTATATGCGGATGGCACTGCAGCGCAAGCTGATTCAACCCACGTGCTCGATCGCTGGATACTAGCCCGTCTTAATCAGCTGGTGACCGAAACGACGCAAGGCTACCAAAAATACGAGCTTGATAAAGCAACGCGTCCACTGACTGATTTTATAGATGATGTATCCGTTTGGTACTTGCGGCGTAGTCGTGAGCGACTGAAGAGCGATAATCGTGCCGATAAAACGATGGCCTTGGCGACTCTGCGTTACATTTTGCGTCAGACGGCGCTTACTATGGCCCCAGTGATGCCGTTTTATGCTGATTACCTGTGGCAGCAAGTGCGAGAAGCTACTGATGCCGAAAGTGTACATCTCGCCGCCTGGCCGGATAGTGGGTCCGTGGACGCGGGTCTACTAACTGATATGCAGACTGTCCGCGACATCGTAAATGCTGCTTTAGAACAAAGAACCAAAGCAGGTATCAAGGTTCGTCAGCCATTGGCCACACTGTGGGTAGCCGGTGCGGCAGCTATTTTGACTGACGCCAACAAAGAAATTATTGCCGATGAACTCAATGTGAAGGCGGTGGTGCACGATAGTACGCTGCCGTCGCTGACACAGCTCGATACCAATCTCACGCAAGAATTATTGGCTGAAGGTGCGGTACGAGAGCTGATGCGGGCGGTTCAGGATGTGCGAAAGCAACGCGGGCTGCAGCCGGCTGACCCAATTACACTGACGATTGCGACCGATGCGGTGGGGCAAGCTGCTGTGGTGACACATCAGGAGCTTTTACAGAAGACGGTTGGTGCAGCGGCAGTTAGTTTTGCTCAAGCAGATGGTTTTGTGGTGACGGTAGGAGACTATACGTTTGCGGTGCACGTCAAGCAGTTAGCCGAGAAAGCGTAATCGTCGAGTGTGGTGGTCAGCGGGGTGCTAGTTTCACCGTGGGGCTTTTCACGCTACAATTACTGGTAGTATGGCATATCAAACTTACACCACTGAAGCCATTGTGTGCGGCAGCTTTGCGAGTAAAACAGCTGACAAAAGCTATATGCTGTTTACGCGTGACGCGGGTATGGTGTACGCCACTGCTCGCAGCGTACGTGAAGAGCGCAGTCGCCAACGGTATGCTCTGCAAGACTTTTCGCTTGTGAGTGTCTCATTGATAAAAGGCAAATCAGGGTGGCGGATTGGTAGTGTAGAAGCGATACGTAATTATTTTCTCGAGTCAGCCCTGCGGGCGGTACGTACCAGTGTGTTTAAGCAGGTGCGGTTATTGCGTCGTTATGTGCAAGGTGAAACGCCGGATAGTGCCCTGTATGCTGAAGTAAAACAACAGTTAGATACGTTAGTCTCACCCGTTTTATCAAATCGCTTAGTAGTGGAACAGGTTGCCCATACCCGACTACTGCATCATTTAGGGTATATTGCTTTGGCGCAACCACTGAGTAGTTTGGTGAATGGGTCGTTTAGTGAGGTGTTGCCCAAGCTTACGCAAGTTGCATTGTCGAAAAAACTCGCTCTAGCTATTAGTCAGGCCGATACCGTGAGTCATTTATAAAAATGATATACTATTAGGATAATGAAAGATATTCAGGAGCAGAAACAAATAGATTCTTTGCGACGCCGACTCTACGAGCGGGGTAAGGATGTCCCCGCGTCAGACCGTCACGATTTATCACAGACCAAAAAAACTGTTACGAATGATTGGTCGGCTCCAGTCGCGCGACCGCCTACGCCAGCTGCCACCGAGCCAGCCGCTCGGCAAAAAAGTATGCAAGATCCCGACGTGGAGGTAGCTACAGTGACGGCAGAAGATATTACTTCTCCCAAGAAATCACTAAGTTATCGGACAATCATCATACTAGCTAGTATGATCGCTTTTGTGACCGTAGTGGTTGCCACCAGTATCTATCTGTTTTTGGGCGGCAATCAGTTTTCTAGTGCGCAAATTACCGTGAACGTTTCTGGTCCCCTAACCATCAGCGGTGGGGAAGTGTTGGCTTTGGAAGCGGTGGTAGAGAATAACAATAACGCCCCCCTTGAGTCGGCAGTATTAATTGTGCAGTATCCCGCTGGGACACGATCAACTGATGCCGGCCAACGAAATTTATTTGAAGAACGAATCCCTCTCAACGCCATCGCTGCTGGTGATTCAGTCACCGTGCCAGTTGAAGCAGTCGTGTTTGGCGAAGAGAATCAGGAGGGTAGTGTGCAGGTTACGCTGGAGTATCGTATGACGGGTAGTAACGGCACCTTCTCCAAAAAAATAGACCCATTCGTCTACAAAATTAGTTCTTCGCCACTGATTATCAATGTCAGTGCAATCGAAAAAGTATCAGCTGGTCAGTCAGTAGAGGTAGAGCTGCAGCTGCGGTCAAATGCCACTACACCGCTACGCGACATTTTGGTGAGTGCTGTGTATCCTAATAATTTTGATTTCACCAGTGCTGAACCGAGCCCCAGTCATCGTACTAGTGAGTGGGTTGTTTCTGAAATTGCTCCATCTGAGACCAAGACGATAACTATCACCGGCATTGTCGTTGGACAGCAAGATGAAGAATTCCAGCTACAATTTAGAGCTGGTGCGTCACAGCAAGATAATCAGTTTGCGTTAGGGCCAGTATTAGCTAATGCCACGGCAAACTTCGAAATCGAGCAGCCGTTCATTGATGTCGGAGTGGTATTTAATGGACTAGAGCAAGAAGTGGTTACGTTGCGAACGGGGCAGATTATTAATGGATTGGTGCAGATACGTAATACCTTGTCTGATACGTTATACGATGTCGTGGTTGAGGCCAGTATTAGTGGTAATGTATTGCAGCGACAAGAGGTATCGGTCAATGATGGTTTTTTTGATTCAAACGACGATGTTATTCGGTGGGATACCTCTAGTAACGAAAATTTGCAACAACTGTCGCCGGGGCAAACGATGAATTTTACTTTTACTATCAAACCTAATGAACAAGTGCAGACCCCTGCGTTTGCGGTGGTTGCAAATACGTTTGCTCGTCGAGTTTCAGAACCAAGAGCGACCGAACAATTGATTGGTACAGCGGAAGGAGAAGTAAAATTCACGTCAGTGGTAGCGGTAGCTAGGCAGGCCGATTATGTGCGTGGTCCGATTCCGCCGGTAGCTGATGAAGAAACTGTCTACTCTATTACCCTGGCAGTGGATGCTGGCGGTAATGATATCACTGGCGCTGTGGTATCGACCGCCCTGCCTCAGTATGTAAACTGGAAGGATGTCATCAGTGGAGCAGGGTCGTTAGCTTTTAATCCAGTGTCGCAGGAATTGGTTTGGACAGTCGGTGATGTTTCAGCTGGTGAGCAGAAAATAGTTACCTTTGAGATTGGCTTAGAACCAAGTCAAAATCAGGTGCGGACTACTCCAGCGTTACTCGGCACACAACGCCTGCGTGCCACTGATCGGTTTACCAATACTGTAGTACGCGCTGAGAATATTCCAGTGAGTAGTGAGTTGTCGCGAGAATCTGGGTATTCCGAAAATAATGGTCGGGTCGTGACTGAGGTAGTTGAAACTGATGACGAATCAGAGTAGACTCAAGGACTGATTCCAAAAGTAGCGTACCAGTACTAATTTCGGATATTTGACTCACTCACCGTAAAGTAACTAAGATTCGCTTGTCAAAATTCTCCAATCAGCGCATCTGCATCTACTTTTGAAATAAATCTAATGTATACATATTTATGAACAACCAATCACCAACCGATACGATGGAAAAAGTCGTCAGCCTCGCCAAGCGCCGTGGTTTTGTCTTCCCGGGTAGTGAAATCTACGGCGGTCTCAAAGGCACCTGGGATTTTGGTCCACTGGGTGTCGCACTCAATAATAATATCAAGCGTGAGTGGTGGAAGATGTTTGTCGATAGTCGGGAAGATATGTACGGGCTTGATGCAGCTATCTTAATGAACGCTACTGTATGGGAAGCGAGTGGTCACACCGGTGCAGGCTTCGCCGATCCGATGGTGGAGGATACCAAAACCGGTGAACGCTTCCGGGCTGATCATCTACTTAAGGATGGTGGCATTGATGCTGAAGGCATGACACTTGAAGAGATTGACGCTACGATTATTGAGCGCAATATCAAAAGCCCGAGCGGTAATCCGCTCTCTCCAGCGCGCCAGTTTAATCTTATGTTCGAAACCATGATTGGTGCAACTGCGGGTCCTGGTGGACAGGTGTATCTTCGACCAGAGACTGCTCAGGGTATTTTTGTAAACTTTAAAAACGTGGTTGATACCATGGCACCTAAGTTACCATTTGGTATTGCACAAATTGGTAAGGCGTTTCGCAATGAAATTGCACCACGGGAGTGGCTGTTTCGAGTGCGCGAGTTTGAGCAAATGGAAATTGAGTATTTTGTAAAAGAGAGCGATTGGGAAGCTCAATTTGAGCTCTTGCGACAGGCTATTGTGCGTTGGCATGCTCACCTTGGTTTGTCAGATGCAAATATTAGAGAGTATGAAGTACCTGGCAATGACTTGGCTCATTACTCTAAGCGGACGATTGACTTTGAATATAATTTCCCGGGTAAAGGTTTTGATGAGCTGGCCGGATTTGCGTACCGTACCGACCATGACCTCAAAAGTCACATGGCTGCGAGTGGAAAATCGATGGAGTATATTGAATCTGATGGAACGCGCTTTGTGCCACATGTGCTCGAGCCATCTTTTGGCGTCGGTCGGGCCTTTACGGCGGTTTTATGCGAAGCGTACACTGAAGATGAGATGAATGGGGAAGTACGTACGTATCTTAAGTTGCCAAATCATCTCGCGCCATATCGGGTCGCTGTCTCGCCACTCTTGAAGAACAAGCCACGGCTAGTCGAAAAAGCCCGCGAAGTTTTCAGTTTACTTAAAGCAGAATTTGGTAACGTTGCCTGGGATGATAATGGGAATGTTGGTAAGCGATATCGCCGCCAAGATGAGATCGGTACCCCGTATTGCATCGTCGTCGACTTTGACACCCTGGGTGAAGAAGCTCCTGAACACCGCGACACTGTCACTGTCCGCCACCGCGACACCGGCACCCAAGAACGCATCGCCATCACTGAGCTTGCAGCATACATACGGTAGTGTATATTCAACTTTAGGTTGATCTTGAAAGGAAGGATACATGAATAATTGCAGTGTAGAGGCTGACTTCTCCAAGTTCTGCTTGATTGTAGAATTCTGGGTGATGGCTGAATGTGCAGTTGAGGTACACAAAAATCTAGCTGCACGCTTGGAAGAGGTACGTAGGGGGCCTTGTGTAATGGGTAACTGTTGTTCAGATACTTATGTCAAGGCAACTTTGCAATTACTTCGCAAGTTTCCTGGTTGGCAACCGAACATGGAACAAAAAGCGCTGGCTGGTTCTGGCTTTGCGCATCTCTATAGCGCCGACGGGTATCGCTGACCCGTCGGCGCTACTCTTTTTTATTTTGGACTCTGTGCTACAGTATTTTATATGAATACTAAAAAAGCCCGGTATATTACCACTACCTTACCGTATGTGAACGCGTCGCCACACATGGGGCATGCGCTGGAGTTTGTGCAGGCTGATACACTCTCGCGCTACTATCGGTTGATGGGAGAAGAAGTGTTTTTTAATCTTGGGGTCGATGAACACGGACAGAAAATTGCTCGTCAGGCCGATGCCCAAGGTATCGCGCGGCAGGCGTACGTCGACAAATACGCAGCTGAGTTCCAGAAGCTGATCGAAGCACTTGACTTGTCGCCCGATAACTTCATTCGCACTACTGCGTCAACGCACCAAGCGGCGGCCGCTGAGATGTGGCTTCGGTGTGATGCTGCTGGCGATATCTATAAGAAAAAATACACAGGCTTGTATTGTGTTGGCTGCGAGTCGTTCAAGACTGATTCAGATTTAGTAGATGGCTTGTGTCCTGATCATAAAGTTGCCCCCGAAGCTATTGAGGAAGAAAATTACTTTTTCCGCCTATCAAAATACCAAATGTACTTGGAAGAATATTTAGCCAAGCCAGGAGTCATTACACCAGACTGGCGGCGAAAGGAGGCGTTAGCCTTTGTGCAAAGTGGTTTAGAAGACTTGAGTATCTCACGAGAAAAAACTCGCATGGATTGGGGTGTACCGGTTCCTGATGATGACGAACATGTCATGTACGTGTGGTTTGATGCGTTAACCAACTATATTTCAACCCTTGGCTGGCCTGGGGATGCGGCCGGTCAGTACACCACGTTCTGGGTCGATGGTCAGACGTTGCAGTTAGCTGGTAAAGATCAAATTCGCTTCCAGTCAGTCATCTGGCAGGCCATGCTAAAAAGTGCCGGACTGCCGGCGACTGACAGCGTTTTTTATCATGGTTTTATTAATAGCGGGGGACACAAGATGAGTAAGAGTTTGGGTAATGTGATTGACCCATATAAACTGGTGGCCCGTTACGGTACCGATGCTACGCGCTACTTGATGCTCCGTCACGTTCACCCGACCGACGACTCTGACCTGACTTGGGAGAAGATGGATGAGTGGTACACGGCTGGCTTGGTCAATGGTCTAGGTAATCTAACTGCTCGCATCATGAAGATGTCAGAGACCCACTTGGAGCCAGAAAGTTTTGAGCCGCTTGATCCGATGACGCTCGATGCACCTAACATGCTTAATTTTCAGCACGCTATGGATCATATTTGGTCACTGGTCCAGCGGGCCGATGAGCGCATCACGGAGACTGAGCCGTTCAAACTCATCAAGACTGACCCTGACGCTGCAAAAGCAATTTTGCGTGAGCTGCGTGCCGACTTGCTACATATCGGTCGCTTGCTCCTGCCTGCCATGCCTACGACGAGTGCCACCATTCGCGCCGCCGTGCGTTCTAACCAAAAACCTGAGAATCTATTTAGCCGCTTAGATAGCTAGTATGCAACATCTCCTTATCTTACCTGGCAATAGTGTTGAAAATCGCACTTGGGGTGAGGTACTATTGGCACAGTACGGGCCCAAGTTCGGTTCGGCTCGGATGGTCAGTTATGAACACTGGGAAGCAGGGGAGCCGAAGATAGATTTTGATGTTGAGTTAGTAAAGTTGCGTGAGCTACAGACCGTACCACTCTTTGATGCAAGTGAGCTAGTGGTAATGGCCAAGTCTGCGGGCACATTACTGGCGTTTATTGCGGCTGCGGAAGGGATCGTGCAGCCAGCAAAAGCTATCTTCTTTGGTATTCCATTTGCTCTGGCAGCAGATGGTGTTTTTCACGATGATTGGTCCGTCGTACAGAATTTTTCTGTACCTACGCTCGTCTTCCATAACCATGATGACCCAGTAACCCAACATAGCTACACCGAAGCAACGCTGCGCCAGTATCTGCCGCACGCCACGCTGATTACCACTTTGGGCACCGACCATTGGTACGGCGACACCGACACCTACGATCCGCACATTGCAGATTTTTTATCACAATAATGCACGTATGTTGGTGCTCGGTCGCAAGGAAATAGTTATTAAAGACCTTTCAGTTAACTGAAAGGTCTTTAATTTTTGGTAATCAGCCATTTCTTGCTTTTTTGTATGCTTCAGATTTGTGCGTATGGCCATAATGCGGAAGTATGCCACCAAGATGAAGAATAGAATCTATGCCTTCTAAAATAGTAATTACCGTAATACTTTTTGTGTTACATAGTTTTGTAATGTGCTCGTAGTAACCAGCTTTACGTAACGAATTAATTCTAGTTACTGTCGCAGGACTTACGTGCAGCGTTGTGCCAATAAAATACGCAGTTTGTTTACGTTCTAGCATAATAATAATTGCTAGTCGTTTTGCTAACATGACTTGTTCTTCGTGACCAAGCAGGTCTGAGAGTAGGTTTTGAATGTTTGGTTTTGATTTCCCGGCAAAAAGTGCGCTCATCTGAGTAAATAAATCTTGTTCTTGCTCCGGAGTAAGAGGATCTTTAGAAATATTTGTCATACCTACACACTACCAAACCTTTCAGTTAACTGAAAGGTTTGGTTTGTGGTACGATAGTGCTATGAAATGGATTGATACGCACGCACATCTGAATATCTCAGCGTTTACGGAAGATGCTGATGCGGTGGCAGAGAAGTGTCGCCAGGAAGAAGTGGCTGTTATCAATATCGGCACTACATTTAGTACGAGTGAGCGAGCAGTGGAGTTGGCTGAGCAGTGTAAAGATCTGTATGCCATGGTCGGACTCCATCCTATCCAAACAGTCCCTGGCCGTCATGATGAAGACGAGTTAGGCAAGGGTGGGCAAGCGTTTTCGAGTCGGGGTGAGGTGTTCAATGTAGAGGCTTTTCGCAGTTTAGCCACGTCATCATCTAAAGTAGTTGGTATCGGTGAGTGTGGCTTTGATTACTATCACACCACGCCAGACAGCCACGCAGTGCAGGAAGAAGCATTTATTGCGCAAATTAAACTCGCCAACGAACTTAAGTTGCCGCTGATGATTCACACCCGTGGTCCACAGCCAGGAGAAGCTAGTCCGACCGGTCGCAGTGTGTACACTGATGTGTACGAAGTACTTAAGCAGTATGCGACTGGGCCATTTAATGTACATTTTTATGCCGGCACATACGAAGAGGCGGCACGCTTCTTTGAGCTGGGCGGTACGATTTCGTTTACGGGCGTCATTACGTTTGCCAAGCAGTACGCCGAAATAGTGCAGGCAGCCCCGCTTGAGCTCATTCATGCCGAGACAGACTGTCCGTATGTGGCGCCTGTGCCACACCGCGGTAGGCGCTGTGAGCCCTGGATGGTCAAGGAGGTATACAGAAAAATTGCCAGTTTGCGTAGAGTCGATGAGGAGATGGTTCGACAGCAATTACAAAAGAATGCCCAACGTCTATACGGTTTGTCGTAAAAGTTAGGATATCACGCAGCTGCTTAGCTTGAGCACTTTAATCAAAAATTTTAATCAGGTACTCGTCGATGTCGCGCTGGCTCCAGTCGTAGAATGTTTCGTTGGCACGATTGAGATCACGAGCTAGGTCGCGTCCCACAAAGCGCCAGTGCCATGGTTCGAAGATGTAGAAATCGTTCCCCTGTGGATAGGAAAGAATGAATCCGTAGCGATGGGCGTTATCGAGTAACCACGCATAGGCGTCGGTTTCTGCAAAGCTTTGGGAGGTGGCGCCAGTTGCCACATCTACAATATCAACCGCTGTACCTAATTGGTGTTCGGAGTAACCCTGGTCGGCTGAGAAGGTATTGGCACCACTACCGTAGGTTTGGGTAAATTGCCCCTTCAGCTCTTGTTGTTCGTCAAACGAACGATAAGCGGAAATAATTTTAATATCGTGTCCCGCCCGCTCAGCCGCATCCAGCATATCGATCAAATACTCCAAGGTATCACCGTGAAAATACTGGTCTTTTTTACCTGGTAACACATAGTCGTTATCAATCTGTGTGATTTTAGTAGGAATAAAATTTTCATTGAGGAAATATGTGCGGGAGTATTTTTGGAGTAGCTCACGGTCAGTTTTTGAGAGTTTATTCAACGTGCCAACGGTGCCAGCTAAGGTGTCAATCTGGTCCATAAAATCTTCATTGCGGTTTTGTTCGCGCCGTAGGTCGGTAAGGACTTCGTTGAGCTCGTTGTTGGTGGTGGCGATGTCACGCTCCAAATCAGCTCGCTGCTGTTGTTCGTCGAGCAGGTCTGCTTTGGCGGCCGTGTATTCGGCTTGTAAGGTGGCGTGGTCTTTTTGGAGTGAGCGTAGGTCCTGATGCCACAGGTAGGATTGGTAGCCGATAAAACCTAATCCAGCGATCAAGGCTACTCCAAAAATGGCTTGCCCGGCTTTCTTACGGGGTGTTGTAGTGGGTTCCATATGGATTAAGTGTACCATGCCAAGGCATCTTGAATCATGGCCACTGCTGTGGTATGGTACTAGTCTTATTAGCGGTGATGGACATGACTGTTGGTTATATGATCAGCCAGTCTGGCCATCTAAAAAAGCAAAAAATGACTGAAAACACAATGCCAGTTACCGAAGCTGAAGGAGTAGCTATGGAGCCAGAGCGCGCCAGCTATGAGCTCGCTTTCCACATTCTTCCAACGGTAACTGAAGGGGAAGTACCAGAGGTAGTGAATGATATTAAAAAATACATCGCAGATGCAGGTGGTGCTGTGCAAGATGAAGAAGCCCCAGAGCACTTCACTCTGGCCTACGAAATCGAAAAGTACCTAGAAGGTAAGTATCGAAAGTTCACTACCGCCTACTTTGGTTGGATTCGCTTCACTCTCGAACCAGCAGCTGTGGCTGAATTAGTAGCAGAAGTCGAAGGGCACAAGCGGGTACTCCGCCACCTGTGCATCCGACTAACCAAGGCCGAAGAAGCAAATCCGTTTCGTTTCCACGAAGCCTTGGCGCGCGACACGTCAGTGGAGACCATCGACACTGACGAGGTAGTCGCTACTGATGCTGCCGGCCCTGTCGATGACAACACAGAAAGTGCTGCCACGACAGATACTGCCGAAGCTGATACAATAACTGATGAAACACCGAAAGGTAATTAATTAGTTTGTAATTCTACTTCGATATGTATCTCAACAAAGCCATGATCTTTGGTAATCTCACTCGCGATCCAGAAATGCGCGCCCTACCAAGTGGCATGCAGGTCTGCACTTTCTCGTTGGCTACTAATCGTGTCTATAACGATCGTGATGGTAACCGGCAAGAATCTACTGACTTCCACAACATTACTGTATTTGGAAAGCAGGGAGAGAATTGTGCGAAGTACCTTACCAAAGGAAATAGTGCTTATGTAGAAGGTCAGCTGCGAACAAATAGCTGGGAGAAAGACGGTGTCAAGCAGTATCGTACCGAAATCATTGCCGATCGCGTCCAGTTTGGACCGAAGAACGCTGGTGGTGGTAACGCTACACCCAATAACGCCCCTGCTCCCGCAGCCGCAAAAAATTCATCAACCGGTAATGGTGGGGCTAATGAGCCAGTGATGCCGGACTATCCGACTGAGGATATCAATCCTGAGGATATCCCTTTTTAGTGTCGATATCACCGCAGCTACTGCGTCAGACTGCGATAATTTGTTCGTCACCGTACCAGCAGTACGGCTCCAACCAAATTTCTTGTCTTCCTTGCACTAAGGCAATCTCCACACTAAAATTTGTTACTAAGATACTGTAACTGCAAAACACTCATACTCTACACAATTTAGAAATAGTACTACCAATAAAAATTAACCATGGAACAACACAACCTACACAAAAAAGCTACCCTTGAGCACATCGACTACAAGGACATCACTCGAATCCTCAATAACGTCAATCCACACGCTCGGATGAATAGCCGTAAGCGAACTGGCCTGACTGCTAAGGCACAGCGCGACTTCGCTCAGGCGACCAAGCGAGCTCGCTTTATGGCGTTGGTACCATACATCCAGCACTAATGAGCTTGTTGGTGGACAACCACCAAATCACAACAAAAACAGTCTGCAGTCGCGACTGTTTTTTTGTTGTATAAAGGATTCTGGCTTGCGTCATGCAAAATATATCACTATACTTATTCTAGACATGGAAGATCCGTTTTAGGATAGTTCGACAGTAGCGAATGACTCGTGCCTTAAAAGGAGGATTTAATGAAGCAATGTCTTGTATTTGCCAGTATCGTTGTTGGATATGGGCTATATATCTCCTGGTTTTTGGCCGGCAGTTTTTGGACAGGAGCAATGATCTTTGGTACCCATTTGCTGTGCGTTGGAATTTTGCTGGTTTTTTGGGAGGAATGTTTTGGTCGCGTCTTTTCAGACGATTAGCCAAAGCAAAGCAGGGCGGATAGCAATCCGCCCTGTCGCTGTGTTGGCCACTGTACTTACGCCTTTTCTACTCGCTCAGAATATTCACTGGTTTCAGTATTGATCGAAATAATATCTCCCTCGTTAATAAACATTGGCGCCATAATAGTCGCTCCGGTTTCTAGGCCAACTTCTTTTTGGGCTCCGCTTGAAGTGTTGCCTTTAACCGCTTCCATCGCTTCAGTTACTTTCAGCTCAACTTTGATTGGTATTTTTACCCCAATTACCTCGTCTTCATAAATCATCGCTAGTAAATCACTGCGTTCTTTGATGAATTTGCCTGCGTCACCAATCAAGTCTTCACTGAGTGAAAAACGTTCGCCCGGGTTCCCGGCGAAGTGGAACCAGTATGCACCCGGCTTTCGATAAATAAAAGTGATGTGGCGATTTTCAAGATCGGCTTCTTCGGCGGTTTCATTGACGTGGAAAGTAACCTCCAGTGAGCGACCTGACTTTAGGCCTTTGAGCTTCGTGATATTGACAGGCTTGCGCTGCTGCTTACGGAAGACGTGATACGTGAGTACCAAGCAAGGCTCATCATTGTAAATAATGACTTTTTTGGGAGTAATTTCACTGTAAGAAAGAATGGCCATAGAGAAGCGATTTATGATTAAAATACAATTGCTTGCTTGGTCAGTCTGGTAGCAAGGGCTATAGAGCAGCGAGTAAGCGCCCCCAGTTATACCAAATAACTCTTCAAACGCCAAGGTCGGTCGGTGGGGTAGAAATGCTACACTATTGGCATGTTAGGCTTCTCTGACTCGCCAGCTGCCGCGCCACTGTCTGATGAAGATGTGCTTCAGCGGTCTCAGCTAGAGCCGTGGCTATTTGGTATAGTAATCGATCGGTATCAAGCCCCATTTATTCGTAAAGTGAGCAGTATTGTACGTGATAATCGTGACGTGGAAGAAGTTGTTCAGGATACATTTGTAAAAATCTATCAAAATGCTCATCGTTTCGTGCCGCAGCCGGGGGCAAATTTTTCTTCATGGGCGTACCGGATATTGCTCAATACTGCGTATACGTGCTACCAGCGTCAAGTAAAATACCAGCAACGTACCCAGCTGGTAGAATCCGAAATTCTCGAGTGGCTTGCGCCACTTGATGGGGTTGGTAGTGTTGCCAAGGAAACCCGTGATGGGGTAGAGCGGATTTTGAATCGGTTACCGGTGCAATCGGCGTTGGTATTACGGCTGCATTACCTTGAGCGCTGGCCGCAGCAAGCTATTGCACAGCATACCGGAGAGACTGTTGGCACCATCAAAACCCGCATCTTTCGCGCCAAGCGCGCCTTTTTCCAGCAGTGTCGACCGGGTGAGTTTGAGTCACTACTGTAACTTCTTTGGTGGTAGTCGAGTTGTATGTAATATATGCTGACACATACTACCGTACGACGGTTGCGCTTTCGTATCATGTGCCGTGTTTGGAAGCATTTTGTTTGGTCAATAATGACTAGTCCCGGACTCGTTCTCGGACTGGCTTTTGGTGTGAGTGTGCAGATATTTCGAGAAGTAGTGTTTGTTGCGCGAGTGCTGGAGAGCTTACTGGCAACTGAAGTAGGGCAGGTGCCATATTTTATCTGGCAGGTAGTTGTTGGGGCCGATACTGTGGTGCTATTGAGCCTGGGCATAATGACCGTTTCGGCCTGGCAGTTGTGGCGCTATGGCGCGTTGTCTGATTTGTTACCACCTCCATGGTCTACCCGCTGTTTGCGTAACAGCTAGACATTTTAATAAAATGTGGTATTATATTATAGGTATAGTATACGCAAACAAGAAAGTCGACAACAATGATTCTCCAGTCAGAGATTGATGCGCAGCTAAGCGCTGCAGATGGCAGCCGGGATGAATTCTTTGCTCACGTGCAAAGAATTCAAGCCATCACCCTGCAGGTAGACACTCCGTCCCTGCGGGGTGCAAAGTTAATGCCCACGAGCCACCACGTGGCCCATGCCTACGCCAGGGCATTTGGTGTCCCCGTGGTTGACGGTGATAAAATTGCGGTCACCAGCGCGGATACGATCAATATGCGTCGAGTGTCAGTTGCAGTGCTGACCAGTCCGCATTCGTGGAATATTCTCCACTTACCCAATGGGCAATCCGTGATACTGGATTTATTTCCAGGCTCGGCGAGTTCTTTGGTACCGACTCTGGTATTGAGTCCTCATCCCAACTATGTGTTCCATTCCGACGGCCTAGTCGCTCGCTTTGTGAAGGAGCGACTGTCCACTTCGTGCAACCAAGAGATGGTTAATTGCTTGGTCAAGGAGTTTATTCGCGTCGGTTGATTCGCTGCAAAATATACAAATGTCCCGGCAACCACTGGTTACCGGGGCATTTTTGATTATAAGACCTAGCAAAGCTACTTCTTACTCTCTGCCAGCAATTCTTTGCGGATATGTTTTAGAAGGTCGGTACGAACCTTAGGATTCTCGCGTAGGAAGGTGCGAGCAGCATCATAGCCACGACCGAGCTTGACCAAGGTCGACTCGTCGCCACCGGGCGGGGTATAGCTGTAGGAAGCACCGGCTTTAGCGACCATCTTGTACTTTTCGCCCAAGGCTAAGAGTTCACCTTCACCGCTAATACCTTCATTGTAAATGAGGTCAAATTCAGTGGTCCGGAACGGAGCAGCTATCTTATTTTTGACCACTTTTACTCGGTGCCTACCACCGACTACCTCATCTCCTTTTTTAATTTGGGCAATACGACGAATATCTAAACGAACTGATGTGTAGAATTTCAAAGCTTTTCCGCCGGGGGTGGTTTCGGGGTTACCAAACATCACTCCGACTTGCATTCTAATTTGGTTGATAAAGATTACTACTGTTTTGCTTCTGGCAACAACACCAGTAAGTTTCCGTAGGGCCTGACTCATCAAACGAGCCTGTTTCCCAACGTGGTAC
>Ga0136601_1000142_pt1 | contig 36248 bp, 31 predicted proteins | sample AntRauMFilla2699_FD_181020 | JGI IMG/M metagenome (GOLD analysis project Ga0136601, IMG submission 181020) | Saline lake microbial communities from Rauer Islands, Antarctica - Metagenome Filla 2 #699 | ecosystem: Environmental > Aquatic > Non-marine Saline and Alkaline > Saline | place...
TTGCTGGACGTCTGGGATGATGTTCGAACTTTTATAAAAGAAAAAACCTCCCATTGAGGTTTTTTCTAGATATCGTGATTTAGGAAAAGACTAACAGGTTTTGTCAGGTTCATTATTAACTCCGACACCTTGACGATTTATTGTTTGTCTCGCTGTTACTTTTGCTGTCCCTGAAGAGTCTACGCAGAAGAAATCATTAGTGTTTAATCTTACTGTTGCTGCCCAACTATTTCCATTGATATCTTGACCCTCAAAATTGTTAGCGAAATTATAAGGACCAGCAATGCTTGCAGGAGGGACACCTCCATATCGATTATCTCCATCTAAACAATACATTATTGCTCCGGCTGCGGAAGATTTTTCATAGGCGTCTCTATACATAATTCCTGATTGTGAGTTTGGTTCACACACATCATCAAAGTCACCATCATACTGCAATTCTGCTTGAGCTCTCATGTTAGAGAGTATTGATTTGATAGAAGCGTCTTTTGCTCTATCTCGTGCTGTTCCTAGACTTGATAGTACTACGGTAGCGAGTATTCCTATGATGGCTACGACTACGAGAAGTTCTATTAAGGTGAATCCACTCTTTTTGTGGAGAGAGTATGCCCTGGGGTAGAGGGTGAATCCTTTTGATTTGATTTTATGGGTTAAGTATAGCAAAAGGTAAAAATGGGTGCAACTGTTTTTTAATAATTCAATATCTACATAGGCTTTTGTTTTGAAAGGGTGGAGGAAAAAAAGTTTTTTTGCTGCTCGACTAGGATTCGAACCTAAATAGCTGGTACCAGAAACCAGAGTCCTACCATTAGACGATCGAGCACTATCAATATCATAAATTAATTCTATAAAAAATAAAGTTCTTCTAGAATATCTATAATATTGACATTATACTCTATGAGTTATTTGTAATTAGATAAAAATAAAAACACATCAGTGTTTTTATTATCCCAAATGATGTCGACTGGATACATCTGTTCGAACCGGTGCATTTTTAATAATTTCTAGAACCTCTTCGTCATTGTCAGTAATGACATAGAGATCAAGGTCTTCCTTGCTAATGGTTTCATTTCCATGTTCCAAGAGTATCGTTTTAAAATAGTCTTCCAGTGGTTGCCAAAATTTCGAACCATAGAGAATGATAGGTGTTTTAGGAATTTTTTTTGTTTGAACAAGAGTTAGAATTTCAAACATTTCATCTAATGTTCCAAATCCCCCTGGGCAATATACATAGGCTTCTGCCGCGTATGCTAGAGTGACCTTTCGTGAATAGAAATGATGAAACTCAATAGTATCATCGAGGTGCGGATTAGAAGTTTGCTCAAAAGGTAGTGAAATATTAATACCAACTGAGGAACCTTTTTCTGCCTCGAAGGCTCCTTTGTTTGCTGCCCCCATAATGCCATGACCTCCTCCTGTTACAACAGTGTAATCAAGGTTCGCAATTTTTTTAGCCAAAGACTCTACACGTTGATACATTTCTGTTTCGGGTTGCAATCGAGCAGAACCAAATATGGTAACTGATTTTGGATGTGATTTCATTAAATCAAAACCTCTTCGGAATTCAGCATCAATAATACACATTCGTGAATCAGTTATATCATCATGTTTTTCAATACATTCTCGAGTAATTTCTTTAAGTGTTTTTCTTTTTTTATTTTGCATATTGCAAATTATATCATGTACTCGATAAAGAATAAAAATAGGTCTATGGTATAATCAGGCATATATGTCACAAGGTAAAAGAGGGAAAAAAATTATTAAAAAAGACGGAAGAACAGAATTGTTTGCACCTGAAAAATTGTGCCAGTCAGTTACCGCCGTAGGTGTACCTGAACACCTAGCCCAGCAGGTTTGTAGTATCGTAGACGAGAGTATAGAGTCAGGAGTTTCAACTGATAAAATTTTTATATCGACACGAAAATATATTAGTGAATTTAATCCCAAGATGGCAGCTCTTTATTCTTTGCAGAGAGGTCTCTCTGCATTAGGTCCATCTGGATTTATTTTCGAACAATATGTTGCCGCCTTATTTACTGAGATGGGGTATCACGTGCAAACAAATATCTATGCACAAGGAGAAGGTGTCTCACATGAAATTGATGTCTGGGCAGAAAAAGGAAATATTGTTTTCGTTATCGAGGCTAAATATAGAAATGATTTTAAATCAAAAACCCATATTAATCAGGTAATGTATGCTGATGCAAAAGTTCAAGATATTAAAAGACGCGCAATAATAGAAGGGGATACACGAGAATTTTATGAATGGGTAGTAACAAATACTCGATTCACTAATAATGCTATTAACTATGTACAACATCGCGATATGCAATTAATGGGATGGGATTTTCCTAAATATATTAATTTAAAAAAAATAGTTTTTGAGAGAAATCTCTATCCTGTCACGACGCTCCCTTCAATAACAAAAAAAGCCCTGAAACAATTTTCCACTGACGGAATTATCTTGGTAAAACAATTAACTGATTTTAATATTGATCAATTAATACATAACTATAACCTTAGTCATTCCTTATCTAAAAAAATAGTCGCAGAAGTAAAAGAGCTTACCTAAGCTTTTTTTGATTGACTATTTTTTTAAAATAGTGCTTTATTAGGTAAACAATAAATTCATATATCATGGCTAAAAATAATAATATTAGACAAGAATTTAGGAACAAATTTTTCAATTCTGGAATTTATAGCTTTCTTAGTGGAAAAGTTAAACTAAGAACACATAGAGATAAGCGTGCAGAAATTTTTGATACCTATGGAAAAGCCCAAAAAGGAATTTTTGGAAATACAATTACCTTTAAACAAAGATAATATATTCCGTCTAAAATTTGAAAAATACTATTTCTTGATAAAAAACTGAAGATTAATGCCTAACCCAAGCCTATTTGGCTGGGTTTTTTGTATTGAGAAGTATATACTAATGATATTATGCAAAATACAGAAAAAAACAGTGTCTATAAAAATATACAAGATGCAATTTCTCATGCTGGTAAAAAAATGGGCCTCAGTGATGTAACTATCAATAATATTACCAACCCATATAACATTATTGATGAATCAGTGATGGTTCCTGAAATTGGTAAGGAAATTAATATGTATCGTGTTCAGTTTAATAATGCATTAGGCCCATATAAGGGTGGAATTCGCTTTCACCCAGAAGTGAATCTGGATGAGGTCAAGACACTCGCAATTACCATGATGTTGAAATGTTCTCTTGTTGGGATTCCTTTAGGAGGAGCAAAAGGTGGAGCAACATTAAATCCACGTGACTATAACGAACATCAAATTGAAGGAGTCGCACGCGCATGGGCACGAACCATGGCACCATATATTGGTGTTGATAAGGATATTCCTGCTCCTGATGTAAATACTAACGGTCAAATTATGTCATATATATTGGACGAATATGAAAAAACTGTAGGACGATCAGAGCCAGGAGTAATCACTGGAAAACCTCTTGATCTTGGTGGTTCAAAGGGTCGAATGCAAGCAACTTCTCAAGGGGGTATATATGCCATGCTAAAGATACTGGAATACAACCCAGATTTGGCAGGAGACAAGAGAGTAATTATTCAAGGTTTTGGAAATGTTGGTTCGTATGCTGCTACTATTTTAGTTGATGAAGGCTTTACTGTTATTGGTATTTCAGATTCTCATGGAGCTATTTATTCGCAAAATGGAATCGATGTTAAAATGGTTTCAGAGAAAAAATCACAAGAACGAATCTCGCTACATGACATGTTCGGCGGTGATGATTCTGTGGAAAAAATATCTAATAAAGAATTATTAATTCATGATTGTGATATTTTAATTCCTGCAGCTCTTGATAATCAGATTACCAAAGATAACGCCAAAGATATCAAGGCAAAATTAATTGTAGAATTGGCTAATAACCCTACATCCAAAGAAGCCGACGCAATATTAAAAGAAAGAAATATCATTTTAATTCCAGATTTTCTTGCAAATGCTGGAGGAGTAACCGTAAGTTATTTTGAGTGGGTTCAAAATCGTCAACAGTTTTATTGGTCAGCAAAAGAGGTCGATGATAAATTACATACTATCATTGTTCAGGCAACGCACGCAGTACATACCTTATCTCAAAAAGAAAATCTTACCTTGCGTGAGGCTGGTTTCAGAATAGCCGTAGAGCGTGTAGGAAAAGCAGCCGCGTTGCGTGGCCATAATTAAATATGAAAAGAATCTTTTTTTTCTTGTTATTATTATCTATAACTATTTTTATCCATCCAATCATAGGGATTATTACTGGACTTATAATCGGTTTAACCTCCAAATATCAGTTCTATGAAATTATCTTGCTAGGATTAATCATTGATGTGATGTATGCCTCTGTTTATACCTTTGGATTTATTCAAATACCACTCTTTACTTTTATTACTCTCATTATATTTTTCTCACTCTCTCTTATTAAAAAGAGACTCAGTTTTCATGCGTAAATGGTTTAAACGAAAATATACAGATTACGAAATATTACCCGACGAAATTTTTCTCGATAGGGCTAATATCTCTGATCTCGATAAACAGCAATTTGAAGGGGTTATAGAAAAACCCATTGCACAAAAAACACTTAAATTCCTTGGAAGTTTTTTTGTATTTTGTTTGTTATTTTTTGCTGGACAATTAGTCTATCTACAGATAGTAGAGGGAGGTTCATACCTTGAGCGATCAGAAAACAATCGACTGAGGAGTATACCAATTTTTGCAGAACGAGGTGTTATTTATGACAGAAATGGAGAAGAAATTGCATGGAATTCAGAAGGAAAAGAATCGTATCTTTATCGTGCGTATACAGAGCGGAGTGGACATGGACACCTTTTAGGCTATGTAAATTATCCTGAAAAAGATTCGAATGGAAATTATTGGCGTAAAGAAATAAGAGGACAAGCCGGGATTGAAAAAAAATATGATGAATTTTTATCTGGAACAAATGGAGCAGAATTGTTTGAAGTTAATGCTTTAGGTTCATCGTTATCAAGCAATCTCATTTCAGAGTCACAAAATGGTGAGAACTTAACTACAACAATCGATACCTATATTCAACATTACCTTTACGATGCTATCGAGAATCAAGCACAAGATTCCAGTTTTGTCGGTGGTGCGGGTAGTATTATGGACATCAGTACCGGTGAGTTATTAGCCTTTACCAGTTATCCTGAATTTGATCCATATACCTTGGCTGATGGTAAGGACGTTGAAGCTATAAATGGATTCTTTACCGATCCTCAAAAACCATTCCTGAATAGGGTAGTATCTGGACTCTACTCTCCTGGCTCAACGATAAAACCATTTTTAGGATTAGCTGCATTAAATGAGAATTTAATTGATGAAAATACAACCATCTTCAGTTCAGGAAGAATAGAGATTCCTAATAGATTTAATCCATCAAATAGTTCAATATTTAGAGATTGGAGAAGAGAGGGGCATGGTCTCAGTGATATACGTTTTGCGATTGCTGATTCAGTTAATACCTTTTTTTACGCGATTGGTGGTGGTTTTCAAGATCAACAAGGTTTAGGTATTGAGAGAATAGAAAAATACATGCGCGCTTTTGCTATTGCTGAAAAAACAGGTATTGATTTTGGAAACGAAGCCATTGGAACTATTCCCAACCCAGATTGGAAAGAGCGAATATTTTCAGATGGAACATGGAGACTTGGAGACACCTATATCACTTCAATTGGACAGTTTGGTTTTCAAGTAACACCCCTCCAGATGACACGAGCTGTTGCTGCTCTAGCCAATAATGGAACATTACTAACTCCTACATTAATAACAAAAGAAGCACAACTACAATCAGTTGATATCCCTATCAGTAACAATAATTATCAAATCATTCAGTCAGCAATGCGTGACACGGTTACAAAAGGTACTGCTCGAAATATTAATTTTCCTTATATTGAAATTGCTGCAAAAACTGGTACGGCTCAAGTTGGAATAGATAATGAATTTTACAATTCCTGGATTATTGGATTTTTTCCTTATGAGAATCCACAATATGCATTCAGTATTGTTATGGAGCGAGCCCCCAAAGATAATGAAGGTTCAGCCTCACGTGCTATGCGAACGTTTGTACAAAATGTACAAGAAAACTATCCTGAATTTTGGGAATCACTAGATTCATCTCTGTAGTACATCATGGATAAATAATAATTTAAACAAATATATTATTGTATTCATAAAATAATTCTATACTTCAATCTTGCATAAAAAAGAAACATTCATATACTTGATTGATATGGAAATACAAGAATTTTTAACTCAAGAAAAAAAGAGTTCATTAGAAAAAGAAATGCAAAATTTAAAGACTGATGTACGCGCTGATATTTTAGAGCGATTGGCATTTGCAAAATCCCTAGGAGATCTTTCTGAAAACGCTGAATATCATTCATCAAAAGACGCTCAAGGTAAAAACGAAGCTCGTATTGCTCAGATTGAATACATCCTAAAGCATGCAATTATCGTAGAGGTAAATACTGATGGAACTATTGGTATTGGTTCTAGTGTAGTCTTGGTAAAAAAAGATTCAGGTGATGAAAAAAAATATCAGATAGTAGGAAACGAAGAGGCTGATTTTTCTGCAGGAAAAATAAGTTTCGAATCGCCTATTGGTGTTGCTCTTATGGGCAAATTAGAAAAAGATATTATTTCGTTCGAGACACCAAAAGGTGTGAATCAATATACTATTACGTCAGTACATTAAAACCTCCTCACGAGGTTTTTCTTATTCACTTTTTTGATAATACATAATAGTCTTATCAAAAAGACCATAAAACAACTTAAAATAATTATTCAAGTATCAATCAATCTTGATGATTCATGTAATTACATTATACTTTAGTCATTATGGCATCACTTAAGGAATTACGTCAGATACGACTAGAGAAAATTGAAAAACTTCACCAAGCTGGAATGAATCCATTTCCAGCTGATATTACACGGAAATACACGCTAAAACAGGTAAATGATTATTTTGAGGTTGGAGATCTTATATCTCTTGCAGGGCGCGTTATGGCCATTCGTGGTGCTGGTGCAATTATGTTTATTATTATTAATGATGGAACCGATGAGTTTCAGGTAGTCCTTAAAAAAGATGATATTGATGAAGCGTTAATGCAATTATTCAAAGATACAGTTGATGTGGGTGATTTTGTTTGGTTTAAAGGTAATTTATTTGTCACCAAGCGAGGTGCAGAGAGTCTTCTCGTAGATGATTGGAAAATGGCAGGAAAATCATTATTACCCTTACCTGATAAACATGCAGGAATCAAAGATAAGGATGAAATTTATCGGAAACGATATCTTGATACACTCACTAACCCTGAATCATTTGAAATATTTAAGACTCGGGCAAAAATAATCAGCGCTATTCGTCGATTTTTCGATGAAAAAGATTTTATAGAATTCGAGACGCCTATCTTGCAAAATCAGGCTGGTGGTGCAATGGCAGAAACTTTTAACACCCATCACAATGATATGGATATGGATATGGTTTTACGAATTTCTTTAGAATTAGAACATAAAATTATTATGGCAGGTGGTTATCCACGTATGTACGAAATAAGTAAGAATTTCCGTAATGAAGGCTCAGACCCGACACATATTCAGGAATTTACTATGATGGAATGGTATGCCTCATATGAGACACTTGAACAAAATATTCAATGGACAGAAGAGTTGATTAAACACCTGGCAAAAAAGGTTCTTGGAAAGACTTCTTTCAAGGTTATAGATGAAGAGAATAAGGAAATTGAGGTAGATCTTTCTGGAGAATGGGAGCGACTTCGCTTTCCTGATCTTCTGCGAGACAATGCCGACCTTGATATTGAAATTGCTACCCTAAGGGAGGTACAAGCCAAAGCCAAGGAGTGGGGAATGGATGATTTTGAAATATCTACAACTGGGCGTGCTAATTTATTAGATTATATCTATAAAAAATCTTCACGAAATAAAATAATTGGCCCAGCGTTTGTTATAGATTATCCCGGAGGTATGAAGCCTTTGGCACAGCAGAATGATGATGGAACGGCTCGTGTCGCTCAATTGATTATTGGAGGTGCGGAGATTACTAATCAGTATGCAGAATTAGTAAACCCAATAAAACAACGAGAGTTATTAGAGTCTCAATCTCAGGCAAAAGCCAATGGAGATGCAGAAGCAATGGATCTGGATGAGCGATTCATTACGGCCATGGAACATGGTATGCCACCAATGACAGGTTTTGGTATGGGTATTGATCGTTTGGTTGCATTCTTAACCGAACAAAAAAATCTGCGAGATGTAATTTTCTTTCCAATTGTGAAACCAAAAAAATAGTTTCTTAGTATAAAAAAGAAAAGATGAATCTTTTCTTTTTTTTGTTATAATGAACATATGAAAAATACTTTAAATATAAAAAATATCTTTGCTGAATCATGGAGTGATTATAAGTCTAACTGGAAATTATTTCTTATTATTGGTTTAATTTTTATACTCGTTAATTTTATTGGTAATATAGGAAATCAAATAACACAAAATGGATTAGCCATTCAATCATCTATCGTAAGTATTTTGTTTTGGGGACTACAAATATTCTTGACCATGGGGTACATAAAATTTGTATTAAATATTATTGATAAAAAGAAGGCCAATATTGAGCAAATTTTCAAAGGAGCCAGAAATACTCAACACTACATTTCATTTTTGGTTGTCAGTCTACTTGTCTCATCATTTCTTGGTATTATCATAGCACCAATTGTAGCAAGCTTCCTCCTCGTTATTATTTCTCCCTTAGTGTCTTGGACTATAGGAATATTGTTTAGTGTTATTTTGGTGATGGTTATTGTAGGACTTATCTTTGCACGCTATCTTGCCGCAGAAGAACGATTTGGAATTTTTGAATCATTAAAAGAAAGCTGGAAAAAAACACGTAAGTATCAATGGTCTATATTTTTATTATTAATTATGGTAGGGATATTTAATATCCTTGGTTTTGCCGTATTTATTGTTGGACTAGCAATAACAATCCCAATGACCTCAATTATTTATCTCCGTGCATATCGACAAATCTTTGAATGTTCTTGTGAAGAAGGTGATTGTGATTGCGATGTTGGTATCATTGTTGAAGAAATCATCGAGGGTGATAAAACAGACGAAAATAAATAGTAGTATAAAAATAAAAACACCAAATTTATCCGTACCCCATAAAGCAGACATATAACAAAAACATGTCTGTTTTTTTGTTGCTTATAAATACCTCCAAGAGATTTTGGAAAATTCTTGTACATAGAAAATATTCTATTTCCTTGGTTGTTTTGGTCTTTAATAAAAAACGATAAAAATAGAAAAATATCTAAGATTTTACTATTTAAAAGTATCTAAAGAAAATAATCTTTAAGCTGTTTTTAAGCCAAAACTAAAACAAGACATATCACTGCGTGATATGTCTTGCGGACTCCATATTAAAAAGTTAAAATAATTATATATGAATTTCAAAAAACTTTTAATCACCACCACTTTATTTATATTGGTGGCTTTTATGGCACAAACATCTTTTGCGCAGACCTTCATAGCAGGCGACATATCAGATGATACGGGAAACTCACGGGGTGTTTCTATTGCTGATATTGATGGTGATGGTTATATGGATATCTATGTGACAAATTATAATGATAAAAACATACTCTGGATCAATGATGGAGAGGGAAACTTTACTTTAAACAACATATCAGATGATACACTAGAATCAGTTTATAGCACTATCGCCGATCTCAACGGTGATGGTTATATGGATATCTATGTGACAAATTTTGATCAGCAAAACATACTCTAGATCAATGATGGAGAGGGAAACTTTACTTTAAACAACATATCAGAAGATACACTAGAATCAGTTTATAGCACTATCGCCGATCTCAACGGGGATGGTTATATGAATATCTATGTGATAAATAATAATCAGCAAAACATACTCTGGATCAATGATGGAGATGGAACCTTTACTTCAAACAACATATCAGGAGATACAGGAAATTCATATGATAGCTCTATCGCCGATCTCAACGGTGATGGTTATATGGATATCTATGTGACAAATATCAATCAGCAAAATAAAATCTGGTTACAAACAATCCCAAACCTGCAATCAGAATCAGATACCGGAGCCAGTACTAACGACAACCTTACCAACGACAACACTCCATCATTCGATGTACAATGTAGCGAGGCAGGAATTATCAATCTCTTTGCTGATGAAATAAACATAGGAAATCATATATGTACAGGAACAGAAAGTGCTGAAATCACGTCTTCAACACTAGATGATGGTATCTATGATGTTACTACCACCGCTACTGATAGTCTAGGCAATGAATCATTACCGTCATCATCAACCTCTGTTACCATTGATACCCAGATTGATCAAACAACCATCAATACGTCAACTAATACTCAACCCGTATCAGGTCAAGCTGAAGCGAATAGTTCAGTAACACTCACCAGTCCAAGTGGAGCAATCTGCACTACAACAACCAATGCAGAAGGGAACTATTCATGCATATTGTCACCAACGCCTCTTGATGGAGAAGACATCACCGCTACGGCAACTGACATCTATGGCAACACTGATGCTGAGACCGTAACCGCTGGTATCGACATCAATGCACCAACAACGCCAACCATTGATCCAATCGCATCAGGTGATACAACGATTACTGGTATCGGAGAAGATGGAACCATCATCACCCTTGATATTGGAACCTGTCTCAATGCTCCAGTAACCATAACTACAGGAATCTGGTCATGTGATATTAATCCATCAAATGCACCAACACGAGGGCAACGTATAACCGCAACCTCAACCGATACTGCAGGAAACGTTAGTATTGCACGTTATGACATCCCAAACCCACGCTCAGGAGGGTCACGAAGAGTCTCACAGGAGCGTATTAACGAAATCTTTGGAAGAATAGTAACCGTACCTGTTGTTACTCCAACTCCTACAAACCCTTTTGGAGGAGAACAATGTCCAGCAGAAACCATTCTGACCCAAAACCTCCGATCACCTGTGCGTGATGGAGTATTCAATAACTATACCAAAGGAATCGTAAATGAAGCCACCATCCTCCAAGCTCACATGAATCGATTAGGATTTAACAGTGAGCCCGAAGACGGAATTCTTGGACCTCTCTCAGACAGAGCTATCAAACGAATGCAAATATTCTTAGGCACGACACCCGACGGATTTGTTGGACCTATAACTCGAGAATTGATCAATACGAGTTGTGGAACACCTACTGAAACCACACCCGTTATCCCAACCAGTCAATGTTTATTTGAAACCAATGCCAAAGCAGGAGACGAGGGAGAACACGTAATGCATATCCAGACCTTTTTAGCATCCCAAGGAATCCTACTGGTAACACCTAATGGATTCTATGGACCTGCTACCTCAGCAGCAACCAGAGCCTTCCAAAACAAATACTCAGAAATCTATACTTCAGCTGGACTCATTCAGGCAACTGATTGGTTCTACACTAATTCGCGAGCAAAAGCTACTGAAGTATGTGAAAAAAATATTTAAATAAAAACACCCTGAGGTGTTTTTATTTAAGTTGGATTTCTAAAATTCATGGTCTCGCACAAGTCTTTTCTCAAGTCTTGCCTCGACTTTTTATGTGCCGGAGGCGGGACTTGAACCCGCACTCCCGAAGAAATGCGATTTTGAGTCGCACGTGTCTACCAATTCCACCACTCCGGCATGTAAAATTTAAAAGCTAACTATTATATAGCTCAACAGATTGATATTACCAATAAGCCCTTATTGACGCAAGCTACTGAAAATCTAAAATACACATTATTACTATTTTTAAAATAAGTAAAAGTTTTTAGAACATGCCACCTGTGATATAATTTGTATATAAAATTTTTATTATGTCTGAATATCAAAACAACTCTATTTTTTGGGTCGAAACAACAAAAATCAAACCTAACCCTTTTCAGCCACGAAAAGAATTCGAACCAAAATCACTAGAAGACCTTGCGGATTCAATTCGTCAGTATGGAGTGTTACAGCCCTTGGTGGTAACTCGAAAAGAAATATTACGTCCCGAGAATCATGGCATGGATGTTCAATACGAACTTATTGCAGGGGAGAGGCGTCTGCGTGCTTCAAAGATTGCAGGACTAGCACAAGTTCCTGTTATTATTCGTAAAGAAACAGATGATAAGGTTAAATTGGAATTAGCGATTATTGAAAATCTTCAGCGAGAAGACCTTAATCCTATCGATCGTGCTCTGGCCTTCGAACAACTGTATAAACAATTTAAATTGACTCATGTACAGATAGGAAAACGCATGGGAAAAAGTCGTGTCTATGTTTCAAATAGTTTGCGACTACTTTCTCTTCCTGAAGAAATAAAACAAGGACTTATGGCTGGAAAAATTACTGAAGGTCATACGCGCCCATTGTTAATGCTTATTGATAGACCTCAAGAACAAACAACACTCTATAAGGAAATCATGATTAAAAAGATGTCAGTTCGTGATGCTGAAAAAGTTGCAAGAAGCATTGCACAAGATAGAGTTCGAAAAAAAGAGTTTAAAATTGATCCGCGAATTAGAGACTATGAAAAAAAACTTTCAGAAAATCTTGGTACACGAGTTCACATAGAACCCAAAGAAAATGGTGGGCAAATAACCATTGATTATTTTGCCTTGAGTGATCTAGAAGAAATTTTAAAATCAATGAAAACTACAGAGCAGAAAAAAAATATGATGGAACGTTATATTGAAAACAATGACAGTCTCAAAAAAAACATTACACCCAATAATGTGACTGACTTGGTGAATGCTACGGGAATAAATATTAAAAAAGAAGAAGGTAACCAGTTACTAAAAAAATACGATAAAACCTTACCTGAATATTCGAAAAATAAAGATACCGATATTCAAGAATATCATGAGGAAATTTCTCCATTATCCAAAGAAGAAGTATCTGATTTTGAAAGTATTGATACTGATCCCTTAGCAGATTTTGGAGCTCCTGTTGTTCAAGAATTAGAACATAATAATCAAGATGCTTCTTCAAATGTAAAAGCTGATCTAGATAATGATTCAGATCAGGTCCTTCAAGATTATGTTGATACTATCTATTCATCAGAACCAGATCAGTTTGCGTCAATGCAAGAAGAAAAAAGTACTCAACCTGTTCTAGAGAATGAAATAACAAAGATTCCTGAATTTAAAAAACAAAATACATCTGCTGATTATCACCAAAAAATCCATTCAACGGACTCCTATATAAAAACTGCAAATGATTCTGATGTTTCATCTAGTCCTGAAATTGATAAATCTAATACTCCAAACCACCATCATATCTCTCAAAATTCTCAATCTAATACTTACAATCAAAATCTTCCAAATCAAGATATTAATTTCCAAAACTCTGAGCATAATGAGCCACAAGACTCGTATGATAAACCTCAATATCAATATGAACAGCAATACCAAGCCCCAAAAAAGAAAAGCTTTTTTAGTAAATTATTTAGTTAAATAATGACTAGAAGGAATATATTTACCTTATGCAACGCTTAGTTAAATAATGACTAGAAGGAATACACCCCAGGGCACTCTCTCTTTTAACTATTGTTAAAATTCACCTTGTATTTACCTTATGCAACTTTTAGTTTAATAAGGTGCATTCAAAAAACAGATATATACATATATCTGTTTTTGAATGCTAATGGTTAATTAAATATTTTATTCCAAATACCATTATTATTCTCTTTTAAATATTTTTCAATATGTTTTCGTGCAATAGATGTTTTTGCATAGGTAAGCCACTTACTTGATGGAATACCTTTTTTGTTTGTTTTAATTTCTACGATGTCACCACTTTTTAGAATAGTTTTCAGGGCTGAATGCTTACCATTAACGGTCACTGATTCTGCCTTATTTCCTATTTCACTATGAACCGTATAGGCAAAATCAATAGCAGAGGCATCTTTTGGGAGGTCTAAAACATCTCCATCAGGAGTAAAGACAAAAATTCTATCTTTAAACAAATCTGTTTTAAGCTCTTTAATAAAATCTTTCTTATTTTCTGAATTTTCAAGATCCTTTAGTTGCTCTAGCCACTGTAATGAATGTTTATCTGTGATCGTTGTTCCCCGGTGTTTGTATACATGATGTGCAGCATATCCATATTCTGCAAATTCATGCATTTCTTGAGTTCTAATTTGAATTTCTGCAATACCTCCATCGCCTGTGAATATGGTGGTGTGTAATGATTGATAACCATTGACCTTAGGTAGGGCAATATAGTCTTTTATTCGACCTGGTAGTGGTCTCCATTTTGAATGAATAATTCCAAGAACTCTATAACAATCATCTATATTAGGAACAATAACTCGCAAGGCAACAATATCGTACATCTGTTCTATATCCATCTGTTTTCTCTGTAGTTTTCTCCAGAGGCTATAGCGACCTTTTACACGTTGGTGCGTCGTTATGTCTTTAATATTATGGTTAGCCATTTCTGTTTTGAGTGTTCGCCAAACCTTTTCGAGATATTTTTCGTTGAGTTTCTTTTTTTGGCGCATTAATTCATCTACCATTTTTGAATCATCAGGATAGGCAAAGGGAAAGGCTGCATCCTGCAATTGGCCAACCATACGACCCATACCTAATCGATAGGCTAGTGGTGCATAAATTTCGATGGTCTCAAGAGCAATTCGTTTTTGTTTTTCTGGTTTAACAAATTCAAGCGTTTGAGCATTATGAAGACGATCTGCTAATTTAATAACAACAACGCGGTAGTCCACCGCTGTAGCAATAAAAAACTTTCTTAATGATTCAACATGTCTTTTCCTTCCTTGATAACGCAATGTCCCTAGTTTAGTTACGCCGTTCACGAGAAAAACAATTTCATCACCAAATTCCTTTTTAATCTCTTCTTCAGTAACAGGGGTGTCCTCAATCGTATCATGTAAAAAACCGGCTGCGATGGTTATGTAATCCATTCCGTATTCAGCTAAATTTTTTGCAGTAGCATAAACGTGATTGAAATAGGGTTCACCACTAGAGCGTTTTTGTGTTTCGTGTGCAAGAAAGGCTCGCTGATAAGCTTCTTGCATCAAATCTTTTTCCTTTGCACTCGGCGTTTTTCTCATCAACGAATAAACTTTTTTAATATCAGGTTTCATATACTAATTTTACAACAGGTGATTGTGATATACTAGTGGCAGTTATCCATTTAATTATTATTCTATTATGAACATATTTTATCTTGTCGTAGCAGGTGTCATTCTTTTCTTTTCAATTATTAAACAAATTAACCAGTATGAACGTGGAGTTGTCTTCACACTTGGTAAATTCACCGGCACACGTATGCCAGGATGGCGACCGATTGTTCCAATAGTTCAAAAACTTTATAAGGTCGACATTAGAACAAAAACCGTAGATGTACCAAACCAAGAAGCAATTACTCGTGACAATATTCCTGTTCAGATTAATGCTGTTGTTTATTATAAAATTAAAGATGCGCCAAAATCAATTATTGAGGTTGAGGACTTTCGTTATGCTGTTTCTCAATTAGCGCAAACCAGCATGAGAAATTCAGTTGGAGAGCGAACACTTGATGAACTTTTACAAAAACGAGGTGAAATTGCGCAAAATATTAAATCAGGATTAGATATCAAAACTGATCCATGGGGGATTGATGTTGAGATGTTGGAATTAAAAGATGTCATTATTCCAGATAATTTAAAAAGAACTATCTCTAAAGAAGCAGAAGCTGAGCGTGAAAAAAGAGCAGTTATTATCAAAGCCCAAGGCGATAAAGAAGCCGCCCATAATCTTGCCGAAGCAGCAAAGACATTGAATACCATGCCAGGAGCTATGCACCTGCGGACACTTCAAGCAATTAATGATTTATCATCCGATCAATCAAATACAACAATTTGGATGTTACCCGTTGATATTTTAGATGCTGCAAAAGGGGTCGCACAAATGCTGAATAAAAAATAATATGATAATTATTCATAATTTCTGATATAATATAGATATGAATAAAAAACTGATGATTAGTTCAAGAACAAAGATAAACCAAGGTTTTTAACAACCTTGGTTTTTTCTTTAAATAATTGATTTATGTCATTCTCAGATTGACTGGGAATCAAAAAAATATGAAAAAAGACAAGAAACAACAAAAATTTATATTCGTCGTCGGGGGAGTTATGTCAGGTGTCGGCAAGGGGATTACTGCCTCATCTATTGGAAAGATTTTGCAATTCTCTGGATATGATATTTCAGCGGTAAAAATTGATCCTTATGTAAATGTCGATGCGGGAACTATGAATCCAACCGAACATGGGGAGACATTCGTTCGAGAGGATGGGTATGAAACAGATCAAGATATGGGGAACTATGAACGTTTTTTGAATACTTCATTAACACGAAATTCATATATGACAACGGGTTCAATTTATCAAAAGGTGATACATAAAGAACGATCTTTGGGTTATAAGGGTAAGACCGTCTCGGTTGTCCCTCATGTCCCCTTGGCGGTTATTGAGCAAATTAAATGTGCCGCAATAAAAGAGTCTGCTGATATTACCATTGTAGAAATTGGTGGTACGGTTGGCGAATATGAAAATATTCTTTTTCTTGAGGCAGCACGAATGATGAAGCGTCAAAATCCTGATGACGTTGCCTTTGTTTTAGTATCGTATCTACCTATACCCAATACTCTTGGTGAAATGAAGACCAAACCAACCCAACAGGCAGTGAGAACGCTCCAACAATCAGGGATCTTTCCAGACATCATTGTTGGACGAAGCTCGGGAATCATGGATAGCCGACGTAAGGATAAAATTGCAATATCATCAATGTTACATCAGAGCGATATTATTTCGGCTCCAAACTTAGAAAGTATTTATGATGTACCTAGTTTTTTTTTAAAAGAAGATCTTGAGATAAAACTCTTAAAAAAATTAAAACTCAAAAAGAAAAAAAATATCAAGGCTGATAAAAACAAAACAGATTGGAATACTTTTGTGCGAAGAACTAAAAATCATAATGATGAAATAACTATTGCAATTATTGGTAAATATTTTGGCACTGGTGATTTTGTTTTGTCTGATGCTTATGTCTCAGTTATTGAGGCTTTAAAATTTTCTGCTGCTAATACAGGAATAAAGGTAATTATTGATTGGCTACAAGCTCAAGATTTTGAGGGAAAGCATGGAAAAGAAAAATTAAAGGAACTTAACAAATACGCTGGAATATTAGTGCCTGGAGGGTTTGGCACTTCAGGGATAGAAGGAAAGATTAATGTCATAGAGTACGCACGAACAGAAAAGATTCCTTTCCTCGGGATTTGCTTGGGTATGCAAATGGCATCAATCGAATTTGCACGAAATGTATTCAACCTTGGGGATGCACATAGCACTGAATCAAATCCCAAGACACCTTTTCCAATCGTGGATATTTTACCAGCACAAAAAGAGAAAATGAAGCATGGAAATTATGGTGGATCTATGAGACTTGGTCTACAAGATGCTCATTTGGGAAAAGGAACATTAGCTCGAAAAATTTATAAGTCAGACATAATCTCAGAGAGACATCGGCATCGATATGAATTAACGCTGGGAGATTATAAAGAGAGTTTTAAGAATAAAGGATTCATTATTTCAGGATTATCACCAGATGGATTATTACCCGAGATTATCGAACTCGATCAAAAAATTCATCCATTCTTTATTGCGGTACAATTTCATCCAGAGTTGCAGGCAAGACCCCTCGACCCGCATCCTTTGTTTGATGCCTTTATAAAGGCAAGTTTAAAAAACAAGAAATAGTTCTTTTGTTGTCTGATATAATATCTTTATGAACTTTAATGAAAATTTTCTAAATCAAGATAGAAATGCCAAAAATAAAATATCAAATGAAGAAAATATAAAAAATCTTTTATTATCAAATTCTCATGAGTCACTTTCAAATAATGCTTTACTTGAATTTATTCCTGATTCAATTTATCACTTAGCTGAGAATCCAGAAGCTATTGAGTTGAAAGAATTACAGGGTGTTGATGGAGAGATGCATTTTATCGTATTAGAAAAAAACTCTAGCAAGACACTAACTGATCCTGATATATATCATGATTGGAAAAATGAGATTGAAGCTGTTCTAAAAGAGGGAGGTAAGATGAGAATACACCCAGAGAAACCCTTAGGTGTTAATCATCTTCATGCAAAATTTCGAGACATGATAGATACAGGTGATTTAAAATTATCTGATAGAATTTTTATGTCATCTAAGTTAAAGATATCTCCTGATAATAAAAAGGCATTGTTAATTGCTGATTATGATGGAGAAATAGGAAAAGGTATTGCTCAAGATTTTTATCTTAATAAAATCCCTGAGCTTTCTTGTAAAATGAATTTACGTTTTGTTGTAGGAGAGAATAATTCTGGAAATATATCTTTTTTTAAAGAAAAATTAAATCGTTATTTATTGAGTGATTTAAAAGACGAATATAAAAATACTTTATTTCCTGAACACTCTAATGATCCTCATTTTACAATTCAGTTTTTATATAAAGAAGATATCGAAAAGTACATAAAAAAACCAACTAATTAGTTGGTTTTTTTGTTAAGAAAATAACATGTTCTATATGGGGAGTTTTTGGAAAGAGATTATATGCTTTTGACCAAGTAATATCGTAATGATCTTTGAGTTCGTAATAATTTTCTGCCTGAGACTCTGGGTTACAAGAAATATAAATAATATATTCTGGCTGCACTTCAATTATATTTTCGAGTGATTTTTTAGTTAATCCACTACGTGCAGGATCAACAACCAAAATTTGTTTTTTCTGAATATACTCTAGAGCTTCATTCACATTTGTTTCGGTGAATGAATAGTTCTCTATACCATTATTACGTGCGTTTTTACGTGCATATTTGCCTGCTAGGGGGCTTTGTTCTACGCCATGTACCATTTGTACTAAACCAGCCAGATGCAGACCTATAATCCCAATTCCAGCGAAAAAATCTAATAATTCGTATTCGTTATGATTCGGAATATCGGCAATAATTCTTTTGCAGTCTTTCAAAATTTTAGCAAAAGCATCAGGATAAATTTGAAAGAATTGAGACGGGTGGTAGGTGTATTCCTTATCAAGAATCTTTTCTATAATTTCTATATTCCCGACAACGTAAAAGTCCTTGGTGGTTTTTGAGCTACGCACACTTGGTTCTGAATGAGACACAATAATTCCCTCTAGTTCCGAGTATTGATTTACCAGTTTTTCTAACTCAATTTTTTTCCATGGTAGTTTCTTACGATTAGTTTCGGTTACCAATATTTGTGCTACAACATTATTTGTATGATATGAATACCGCAGGGTTAGGTATTTTAAGACTCTTGGGTCTATTTTTTTTTGATTAAAGAAATGTAAAAACTGTTTTCCGATTTTATTAACCATTGGATGCACAAGAATATTTTCAGTTTGAGCTATTTTTCCAGATTTTGCGATACCACGCGTAAAGAGCGCAAAGGCTAGATTATCTTTTGTATCTACCATAAACGCATAGGCTGCTTTGTTACGATAATGAGTTTCGAGTAATTCATTCTTTTGGGATTCATTCAACTCATCCTTGTCATTAATAGCTCGCGAAGCAATTTCTGATGTTAAATCTATAAACGCTATTTCTTTAAAAAGATTCTTAACAAAATTCAATTTTTCGATATTCTCTTGCTCTCGTTTGAGATATCGCCACGGAGCATTGGCATCAAAAAATGGTGATTCAGTAGGTGCTAGTGTTCTGTGTTTTGAGGGTTCAATTATTTCCAGAATTTCTGCATAGAGAATGCCGTCAGCTTCTTTGTACATTTTTGCCTTGATGGTATCTCCAGGAAAAGCTCCTAGAATATGCCAGCCTTTTTCGGTAAGCCCATGACCAGAAGGTGAGAATGATGTAATCGTTACAATGTTTGGATGCATGTTAGTAATGTACCTGTTTTGGGTAATTTAAAAAGGAGAAAATATTTCATTGACATATATAATTAAATTAATAGTAATCTCTTGATCCCTATTCATAACAAGTATTTCCATTTTGGGATCTATTTGGATTTATATAGCATCAAAAAAGCTGCCAAGGGATAATTAAATAACAAACTAAACTTTGAGCTCTGTTTAATTACATAGCTCTTTTTGAAAAAAATAACCATTGGGGTACTATAGAGTTTATGAATCAGAACGAATACAATCCATCAAATATTGAAAAAAAATGGCAGGAATACTGGCAGGAGAATAATATCTACAAGGTAGAAAATAATGTAGAAGGAAAAGAAAACTTTTATACATTGTCAGAATTTTCGTATCCATCAGGAAATCTACATGTTGGTCATTGGTATGCTTTTGCGGTACCTGATATTTATGCTCGGTTTAAACGTATGAGTGGATACAACGTCTTGTATCCTATGGGATTTGATTCATTTGGATTACCTGCTGAAAATGCGGCTATTAAACGTGGATTGGACCCACGAAAATGGACCTATGAAAATATGGATTACATGAAAGGTCAGTTGAAAAATATGGGGGCTAGTTTTGATTGGGATCGAACCTTGGCAACCTCTGATCCTGAATACTATAAATGGACCCAATGGATGTTTACACAATTTTATGCGAATGACTTAGTTAAGCGATCTGTTACAAAAACAAATTGGTGTGAATCCTGTAAAACCGTTTTGGCAAATGAACAAGTCACTGCAGGGGAATGTGAACGTTGCGGAAATGAAGTTATTCAAAAAGACATGGCACAATGGATGTTAAAAATCACTGAATTCGCTGATGAATTACATGATGATTTGGATACATTGGATTGGGATCACTCTATTAAACAGGCACAGCGAGAATGGATTGGAAGAAAAGAAGGTTCATTAATTCCCTTTACCCTAAGCAGTGGTATTAAAATCAACGTCTTCACAACGCGTGCTGATACCTTGTTTGGTGCTACCTATGTGGTCTTTGCGCCAGAGCATGCAATGGTTCAGGATCTCAAGTCCCAAATAACAAATTGGGATGAGGTTGAATCCTATATAAAGGAAGTCGAGAAAAAATCTGATTTAGATAGGCAACAATCAAAAGAAAAAACAGGTGTTCAATTACAGGGAATAGAGGCAGTAAATCCCGCTAACGGAAAATCTGTTTCAGTTTGGATTGCTGATTATGTTTTGGCACATTTTGGAACGGGAGCCGTTATGGCGGTTCCGGCACATGATGAACGTGATGCAGAATTTGCTATTAAATATGACCTACCATTTAAATTTGTAGTATTACCATCAGCCGGTGAAATAGGAAGTTCACGACCATTAATTACCAGTGGTGAAAATGCGTTTATTCTCTCAGCAGGAACAACCGAGAAAAAGGGCAGTCAAGAACAAATTAATGCGGAATGGAATGCCATGTATGATTTATTAGGAACACATGCTGATGGTATATTACCCGCAGGAAAACGTTTTTGTTGTAATCTTGAAGGGAAAGTGATTAATAGCTCGCAAGAATGTAATGTAAAAACCAGTGAGGAAGCACGTTTGTTAATTACCAATAATGTAGGTGGAGAAATCACTAAAACCTATCGATTGCGTGACTGGGGGATTTCGAGGCAACGCTATTGGGGAACACCAATTCCAATAGTGTATGATCCAGAGGGACATGCTCATATTGTTCCTGATGAACATCTACCATGGATATTGCCCGATGATGTGGATTTCACCCCAGACGGAACAGCTCCATTGGCACGATCACAAGAATTACTAGAACGGACCGAGAAAATATTTGGAAAAGGCTGGACACCAGAGGTAGATACGATGGATACCTTTGTTGATTCATCATGGTATTTCTATCGGTATTTAGATAATAAAAATGAGGCAGAATTTGCATCGGCAGCATCAATGAAATCATGGATTCCGGTTGATATGTATTTTGGTGGTGCAGAACACACTACCATGCACCTGTTGTATTCTCGATTTTGGATAAAGGCATTGCATAAACTAGGTCTGGTACCTCATAACGAGCCCTATAAGGGACGATTAAACCGTGGATTGATTCTCGGTCCAGATGGAGCAAAGATGTCTAAATCAAAAGGTAATGTCATTGATCCAGATCACGTCGTATCACATGTAGGATCCGATAGCGTTCGTATGTACTTGGCATTTATTGGGCCATTTAATGAGCCAGGGAATTATCCATGGGATCCGAACGGTGTTGTTGGTATTCGTAGATTTCTCGATCGTGTGTGGCGTCTACAAAAAAAAGTTACAACATCAAAGAGTGTTATCCAAGGTAATAACCTAGATAAAACTATAAAAAAAGTAGGAGAAGATATTGAGCGACTGAAATTAAACACAGCTATTTCGTCAATGATGATCTTTATAAATGAGGCTGAAAAAAGTTTAAGTATTACTCAGTTACATTATAATAAGTTCTTGAGACTACTAGCCCCCTTTGCTCCTCATATTACTGAAGAACTATGGATGCAAAGCCATCAAACATCCGTTCACTTGGAACCCTGGCCGGATTATGATGAATTATTTATTACCTCAGAAATTAAAACGCTTCCGATTCAAATAAACGGAAAAGTTCGCGGACAGATAGTCGTTGAAGAAGGGGAATCTAATAAGGAACTCCAAGTTCGCGTAGTTGGGATGCTTGAAGTACAAAAATGGACGGAAGGAAAAGCAATCAAGAAATTTATTCATGTTCCCAATAAAATTATAAATTTGGTGGTTGTATAATTTGACCAATGATAAAACGCCTTGCCTAAGGTGTTTTATCATTGATATATAAAATTTTCATTGTATATTGTTATTATATGAATAAAAATTATTTTGTTACACTATTGGCTTTTGTTCTCTTGGTCGGAACAGGGATTTATTGGTTACAGACCAGTCCTGACGCTCCTGAATATAATACCCCTTCAGAAAACGAAGAAAAATATATTGAATTTTTTGATGGTAAAGAGGTTATACTTGATACTCCTTTGACTCAATCATTTTCAAATGTAGAATCAAACAGAAATTCAGTGAATATAAAAGAAACTACCAAAACACCTTCAGTATTTACTCAAGCGAAAGACCAAGTCGTTACAAGAATAATACAACCACTTGTTATTGGCATCTATTACTTAGACACTATACAAAAAAATGGTTTCGATGCATGTTCATCTCCTGGAGCTCGGAATGTAGAGCCTTCAGAAATTGGTGGATATATTGATGAAGGATTTGAATTAACTGGTGTTGAAAAATCAATTGACCAAACATTTATATTTATTGATGCAGAAAATGTTTCAGAAAAAACATGTGCGCGATTTATTCAGTTCAAAAACTTAACAACTGCGATTTCTGACCCTATTCATATTTTTGTGAGATAACTTTAAAAAAGAACCCCGCGGTTCTTTTTTAATTTTTGCAAAAAAACACATGCCTCTATATACTGGATAAATGATTCAATTGTTTAAAAAAAAGAAAACTATAGTGGCACATAATGGTTCATTTCACGCAGATGATATTTTTGCGTGTTCGGTACTCTCTCTATATCTCGATAAGAAAAAAAAATCGTATCGAATAATACGTACACGTAACGAAAAAATTATTTCAGATGCAGACTATGTTGTGGATGTAGGCGGAGTGCATGATGATGAAACTAATAGGTTTGACCACCATCAGCCTGGTGGCGCTGGAAAACGTGAAAATGGTATTCCTTATGCTTCATTTGGTCTTGTTTGGAAGAAATTCGGTCCACTCTTGGTAAAAGATGAAGAAATTATTAATGATATCGACAGACGTATTGCGCAACCTGTCGATGCTATTGATAATGGTATTAGTATCAGTGAGCCTACAGAATGTGGACTTTGTGATTATGGAACTTATGGAGTCATAGGTGCGTATCAAAATACTTGGAAAGAAGCAGGAGATGTCCAAGCACAAATAAAAAATTTTTTAAAACTTGTAGAATTTTTCAAAGACGTATTACAAAGAGAAATTGAACGCTCTGCACATCGATTAGAAATGATCGATGTTATCCAAAAAATTTACGATACTGCAGAAAATAAAAAAATATTAGAAATACCATATCATGTTACCGTGGGGTCATTGATTAGGGTTTTAGACAAGCACAAAGAAGTAATGTTTATAGTGTGTCGTAGCAATACGAACTGGAAAGCCTTAGCTATGCGTAAAGAAGCCTGTTCTTTTGAGAATAGAAAATCTTTACCCACTCATTGGGGAGGTAAACGTGGAAATGAACTTGCAGATGCAACAGGTGTTGATGATGCCCTGTTTTGTCACAATGCCTTATGGATGGCTGTTGCTGGTTCAAAAGAAGGAGCTCATGCTTTAGCTCAATTAGCGCTTAATGCAAAATAATAAATAAAAAATATATTTTTCTTGCAAAATAATCTCTTGTGCATAGACTAATAACTATTATGGCACTTATCGATGAAGTTCAATTACATATCAAGGCAGGAGACGGTGGCGACGGAATTGTTAGCTGGCGACGTGAAAAATATCGACCAATGAATGGTCCTGGAGGCGGAAATGGTGGGGAAGGAGGAGATGTCTATGCAGAGGCTGTTGCTGATCTAGCGTACCTCGATTATTATACGCACACTAAAAAATTTGCTGCAGAGTCAGGAGATAGAGGTGGTCAAATGGGTTGCGAAGGTAAAAATGGTCAAGACCTTATCTTAAAGTTTCCACGCGGGACAATATTAACTAACACAGATACCAAGGAGGAATTTGAAATAGCTGAATTAGGTGAATCAATTAAAATACTTGATGGCGGAAGAGGGGGGCTTGGAAATGAACACTTTAAATCTTCGACTAATACAACGCCGATGGAGTGGACTCCAGGTACACCAGGAGAGGGGTCTGAATTTGATGTAGAGTTACGTCTATTTGCTGATGCTGGTTTTTTGGGGTTGCCAAGTGCAGGAAAATCAACCTTGCTGAATGCTTTGACTAATGCAAAATCAAAAGTTGGAGCCTACCATTTTACAACATTAGATCCACACCTGGGAGCTATGCATGGATATATTTTGGCTGATATTCCTGGAATCATAGCAGGAGCATCACTTGGAAAAGGTCTTGGTTATAAATTTCTTAGACACATTCGTCGTACTAAGACATTGGTACATCTTGTTGGCTTAGATTCAGAAAATCCAATCGAGGACTATAAAATAATTCGAAAAGAAATTGATGATTATGAGCAGGGTCTTGGTGAGAAAGAGGAAATTATTCTTTTGTCTAAGAACGACTTATTAAAGAAAGAAAAAAGTATTATAAATATTATCAAAGACTTCAAGGAATATGCAGGCCACACACGTGTCTATACTATTACAGCATATGATGAGGAAAGTATTAAAGAATTTAAAGATATTTTGACTCAATATTTAGAATCAAAAAAACAAGAAGAACATAAAAAAACCCTAACTGAAGAATAGGGTTTTTTAGATGTCATTTTTCAAGAAAAACGCTAATGCTAAATATATAATTCAAAGCAAAATTGAGAACCGGATTAATAGTAAATCTAATAGGTTTTAATTTATTTAAGGTCAAATCATTGAATTTACTGTATCTTTCATATAGAATCAAGTCATGACTAATATTATGAAAAAATATACTGCAACTATTGGATTAGAAATTCATGCACACTTGAAAACGAAAACTAAAATGTTTTCAATGTCGCTGAATGATCCTCATCATGCAGATCCTAATCAAAATATATCACCTGTCGATATGGCTCATCCTGGTACCCTACCAACGATCAATAAGAAGGCTCTTGAATATATGATTCGTATTGGACTGGCGGTCGATGGAAGCATTGCAAATTATACTGAGTTCGATAGAAAAAATTATTTTTATCCTGATATTCCAAAAGGATATCAAATTTCGCAACATAAATATCCAATTGTAACAGGTGGAAAACTTGCTGGATTTGCGCTTACTCAAATCCACCTAGAGGAAGATACGGCAACCTCTAAACATTTTGATAATCATTCATTAATTGATTATAACCGTGCTGGTACACCATTAATGGAACTGGTAACCGAACCAGTACTACACAGTGCTGAAGATGTAATGAAATTTGCACAAGAACTCCAGCTATTGCTACGATATCTCGAGGTTGGAGACGCAAACATTGAGAAAGGAGAAATGAGAGTGGAGGTAAATATTTCTGTTTCGAAAATAAAAAAATTAGGTACAAAAATTGAGATAAAAAATATAGGTTCAATTTCGGCCGCAGGTAAAGCTGTTGACTTCGAAATACATCGCCAAATACAAGCGCTAGAAAATGGAGAGACATTACCCCAGGAAACACGAGGTTGGGATGACCAAAAGGAAATCACATTTTCTCAACGATCAAAAGAAAACGCAAAAGATTACCGCTATTTCCCAGAACCAGATCTTCCAAAATTATATCTTCATGATATCTTTGACCTGAAAAAAATTCAGTCTGAACTTCCAGAATTACCAGAAGTCAAAAGGATTCGTCTTGCAAAAGATTATGGAATTAAATCTGAAGATGTTGAAGCATATATAAGTACACCTTGGATGGCATATTTTTTTGAGAATACATCTTTTCATTTAAAAAATGAAAATGAGTTAATCCAATCAGCTTCAAACTATATAACATCAGATATTATCGGAATCCTGAAATCTGATGAATTTCAAAATTATGAAAAAAATATATGGGATGAACTAAGTTCTGAAAATTTTGCTAAATTAATTAAAATGATTAATAAGGGTGATTTAGGCTCTCGTGGTGCAAAAGAGATTCTATCTAGAATGATTATTACTAATTTGGATCCAGAAATTCTTGCTCATGAGATGGGATTGAAACAGGGCAATAATCCCGAAGCTCTCAAGGCTGTAGTTCAAAAAATAATTGCAGATAATCCAGATCAAGTAAAAGAATTTATAGCTGGCAAAGAAACCTTAATGAAGTTTTTTGTAGGAATGGCAATGAAAGAAACCAAAGGAACAGGAAATCCCCAAATCCTAACTGATTTATTTAATGATTTAATGAAATAAGAGGTTCTTACTCTTTAAATATACCTACCATTACAAGTCAGGAGTGACATAGAGTAAACCTAATATTGTCTACTTGAGACGAGGATTTAATATATCTTTATATAATAAAAAAACTCCAAAGAGAGTCTTTTTTGGTTATTTTAATAAGTAAGTTTATATATATTAAATTATATTTAACGTAATAAGTCCTTAGAATTAAAAATGATTTAACAAACAAATCATTTCAGGTAAACTAACACTATGAATAAAAAAGGAAAATTACATCCATTATCTCAAACAATACAAATTATAAATAAAATTTTTGTAGAGATGGGTTTTGAGATTGCTGATGGTCCACATATTGAAGACCAATGGCATAATTTTGATGCTCTGAATGTGCCAAAAAATCATCCAGCACGTGATATGCAGGATACCTTTTTTATTAAAGATGATAATAATCATGTATTGCGAACCCATACATCATCTGTACAAATTCGTTTCATGGAAGAATTTGTAAAAACAAAAAGGGCATTTCCTTTTAAAGTTATTTCACCAGGAAAAGTTTTTAGGCAAGAGGCTACCGACAGAACTCACGAGGTACAGTTTTATCAACTTGAAGGATTTGTTGTTGGAGAAGGAGTCTCAATGGCTCACCTAAAGGGGACCTTGGAGAAATTCCTTAATAGCTATTATGGTAAACCAATAGAATTTCGTTTTAGGCCTGGGTATTTCCCTTTTGTAGAGCCTGGTATCGAAATTGATCTAAAGTTTGGTGATACTTGGATGGAGATACTTGGTGCTGGAATGGTTCACCCTAATGTATTACGTAATGTAGGAATTGATCCTGAAAAATATTCAGGGTTTGCTTTTGGTGTTGGTATTGATAGATTAACCATGATGAAGTACGGTATTGAAGATATTCGACTAATGTATCAAGGAGATCTTAAACTTCACGATGCTATTTATCCAGATACTACCTCTCAAAAATAATATGTTAATTTCAAGAAACTGGCTGCAGAGTTATTTTAAAACTGAATTACCTAGTGCTGAAAAAATTGCTGAGACGTTGATGATGCACTCTTTTGAACTAGAAGGAATTCAAAGCATCAATAATGACCATATTATTGATATTGACGTTCTTCCTAATCGCGCACATGACTGCCTTTCATATCAAGGAGTAGCTCGTGAATACAGTGTTTTAACTGGAAATAAAATAATCTCAAACAGATATCATGATAACGACTCTCTTTTATTTAATGAAAACTCAGTTACCATAAAAATCGATGAACCAAAAAAGTGTTATCGATATATAGCGCGCATTATTTCAAATATTGTTGTTGAGGATTCTCCTCTATGGTTGAAAGAGCGTGTGGAATCTATTGGTCAAAAATCAATCAACAACATCGTTGATGCTACTAACTATGTAATGTTCGATACTGGGAACCCAATGCACGCCTTTGATGCTGACAAGGTGGTTGGAAAAATTACTGTGCGTAATGCAACAGAAAGTGAAACTTTAACGATTCTTGGAGGTAGAGAAGTTGAACTTAGTATAGATGATTTAGTTATTGCTGATGACGAAGGAGTGCTCGCAATCGCAGGTATCAAGGGAGGTATTAAAGCAAAAGTAACAGAAAATACAAAAAATATTATTATTGAAGTTGCTAATTTTAACCCAACAACAACACGTAGTACATCACGTCGAATAAAAATACTGACTGATTCATCAAAGAGATTTGAAAACCAAATCAGTTCAGAAATTGCTCCTACAGCAATGGAGTCTATTTCGCGATTAATCAGTAAAATAGCAAATGCAGAATCAATAGGAAGGGTTACAGATATATATCCAAAAAAAGAAGAAAAACATATTATTAATGTACATCATGAATATATTAATAGGCTTCTGGGTACATCATTGCAAATTTCTGATGTTGAACATATTCTTTTAAAAATGAATTACCAATATCATAGAGAGGATTCTGATTACGCTATTCATATTCCAGCAAAGCGTCTAGATCTTAGGATTCCAGTTGATATAATTGAGGAAATTGGAAGAATTTACGGTTATTATAATATTCCCTCAAAAAGTCTTGATGAATTTGTTTTTGAACCCAAAATTAACCAAGGCACTTATATTGAGAATAGATTAAAAACAATTTTTATAGATAAGGGTTTAAGTGAAATAAAAAATTATAATTTTGTAAAAAAGGGAGAAATACACTTATCAAATCCTTTGGCCTCAGATAAATCAGCATTACGTAAAAATTTATTTAAAGAGATGCTTATTGCTCTAGAAAAAAATTCTAATAATTTCGACTTTTTTGGTGTTGATCAAATTGCTATTTTTGAAATCGGACGTGTTTATAATAAAAAACATGAATCTGATGTTTGTTGTATTGCTATAATAAATAAAAATAAACAAGCCAACAAAAAGTACGGAACTGAACGAAATCAATTAGAATCTCTTATTATAAAGATTAATAAGGAATTTAACATTACTCTGAAGACTCATTACGAAGGTACTTCTGTTAGTTTCAATATTGAAGAATGTTATCAAAAAGAGGGGAGCTATAAAAATCTTTTTACCAACGCTAGTTATGAAAATTCATCAATATTTCACACTGTATCAGCTTTTCCGTATAGTAGGCGTGACATCTCATTCTGGGCCCCTGAGGGTACTCTAGAGAATTCATTGATATCAATTATTAATACTGTTAATACTAATTATTTAAAAAAAATATTTATGTTCGATAGATTTGAAAAAGAAGAAAGAGTCTCTTATGGATTTTCTTTAATTTTTCAATCAAATATAAAGACACTTACTGACGAAGATATTGGAGATGATATGCTGTTGATAGAGAATAAACTTTCTAAAAATAATTTCGAAATAAGATAGATAAAAAGTATTCAAGGGTTTTATAATAATAGTTGTAATTAATTTATTTTAGTAATATTTTTAAATAAAAAAACACCAAGAGGTGTTTTTTTACTAAGATTCTTCTTCCTCTTTTCTTCCTTTTTGATTTACTAATTCAGGTTCCATAGAACCATCTTCTTTTTCCTCTTCCTCTTCTTCTTCATTTTCCCTTATACCAGAAAGGCTCACTATAAGCATGTTTGCATCATCAATAGCTTCTATTCCTTTTCCTAAGTGTAAATCCGATACACGTATTGTATCTCCCATATTCATTTTCGAAATATCAATTTTGATTGACTCTGGTATTTTACTTGGAATTGTTTCTATAACGACTTCTGAATTGGCGATATAAACAGCCCCTATTTTATTAGAAACAGCTAATGGTTCGCCTGATATTTCTATCGGAACGGTTACCTCTGTTGTTTCTCCTTGGGCTACCATTTTGAAATCAATATGTAACAAGTCTCCTGAGACAACATGGACCTGCATATCTTGTACAAGGCATTGTTCTCCTAGAATATCTCCTGACGTACTAATAAGTCCTGAGGTACCAACTTTTCGATACGCTTTTCTAAAGTCAATATCGTTGACATATACAGGTGTATTCTCGAAACCTCCTCCGTAGCATATTGCTGGGACATTTCCTTGAGACCGCAATGATTTGGCAGATTTCTTTTCGGGATCTCGTTTAGTTAATTTAAGTTCAGTCATAATAAAGAGAATTATAGTCAAAATCACTCTTTATGCAAGCCCTTACTGTTTTTTGGGACTGGAATCTGATACGTTTTTTGCTATACTAGCCATATGAAACAAAAAATATTAGTAAGCATAGGGGTGATAGCTTATATTTTGGGTATATTTTATCCAAATACAACACTAGCTCAATTTGACACAAGTAAATGTAATCAACAGGAAAATGAGTCGAGCTGTAGAAAACGACTCTCGGATATATCCAAAGAGATTAATATTATTCAGGGTGGAATTAATACTGAAGATAATAATCAAGCCGAACTCGGTCAAGAGATTAATAAATTAACAGGTGAAATTAGAAAAACAGGTGCAGAAATACAAAAGAAAAATAGTCTTATTCGAAACATTAAGACTGATATCACCAATAAAGAAGATAGTCTTCAAGATCTTAATGATAGATTACGACGAGAAAAAGAATCTTTGCAAAAAATTATACGTAAACGATATGAATTAGGGGATGCGACGCTTTTTGAAGTCATCCTTAGCCATAAAAGTATTTCAGATTTCTATGAAGACGCACCTGCTTTTTCGTATGTACAAAATTCTCTATCAGATTCATTTGAGATTATTGATAATCTCAAGGTTGAAATTTTTGGAGAAAAGAGTTCATTAGAAGAAAAAGAACAAGAAGAAGACGAGGCTAAATATTTCCTACAGTTAGAACAGCAAAAAATTGAATCACAAAAGAAAGAACGGGATCAAGCTCTTGGTGTCAGTAGGCAAAAAGAAGCATCCTTGGCAACCCTAAAACAGGAACGAGAAAGAGAAGCTGCAACCATTCGAAATAAACTTTTTGAATTGCGTGATCTTGTGGGAGGAGGAATTTCTTTTGGTGATGCGTATGCTTTTGCAAAAGAAGCTGGTGGAAAAACAGGCATACGTCCTGCATTCATTTTAGCAATACTTGAGCAAGAGTCTAACATGGGTAAAAACGTAGGAACTTGTAATCGAAATTCGAATGAGCGTACTTGGACTGAAATAATGCCTGGGCCATTACGATATAGAAATTTTGTAGCAAATGGTAGATCTTGTAGAGGGGCAGCATCACCGTGTTCATGGCGTGATGATCAAAGCATTTTCCAAGAACTTATGGAAAAACTAGAACGACCATTGATCGGAACTCCCTTATCTTGCCCAATTGGAGGTGTAGGTTGGGGTGGCGCAATGGGTCCTTCTCAATTTATTCCAGCAACATGGCAATCCTACGAGTCACGTATTGCAGCATCGGTAGGTGTTACGACGCCTGATCCATGGAATGCACGTCATGCTATTCATGCAACAGCATTATACTTGTCCAGTCTCGGTGCGCAATCACAAACATATGCTGCAGAACGTGATGCTGCGTGTAAATATTATTCTGGAAGGGGATGTAGCGCCCCCAATGTACGTAATGCTTTTTATGGAAACGGTGTAATGAATCGAGCAGTCAAGATTCAAGCCAATATTGATCTTATTCGGTAACATAAAAAAACAACATTATCACTTGTAATATTAGGTCTATATGTTAATATCTATTCATTATGAAGAAAGACATTCACTCAAAAGAATACAGAAAAGTTATCTTTCACGATAACGCTAGTGGGGAAAAATTCCTTATATCATCTACTATCAATTCACAGGAGACAGCTGCTTGGACTGATGGCAATGAGTATCCGCTAGTTAAGGTTGAGATATCATCTGCTTCTCATCCATTTTATACAGGAACAGAAAAGAGACTCGACACCGCAGGGCGAGCAGAAAAGTTCCGAAAACGTTTAGAAAGAGCTAGTAAATAAGAAAACATAACCTCACGTGTTATATATAAAACACAACAAAAGAAATCATACGTCATGTATGTTTTTTTGTTACTTTTTTTAAATATGTTACAATCTTAATGCAATGGATACACCAAAAATCAAAAAAAGTACGAACACAGAGCATCATTATACTGAACGTGAAAAAGAACAAGCCCTTGAGAATTATAGGGAAATTGTTGTTCTTGAAGCTGATAGAATGTATGGTCTCTACGACCAATATCTTCTTCAGGTTGATCATAAAAACTTTAAGAGTGATAAATATGACTTTGAACTTCACAATCAGTTATCATTTGATATAGAGCAATGTAAGAGACGTATCATGCATGCAGCTAGTCATGTACAAAAAAATTATGATGCAAAAATTGAGATACCAAATTTTGATATCTTATTAGAGAACTACCAAAATAATAAATAGGTAGTTTTTTATTATAAGAATTTGTGATAATGCTTTATTTCATATTTTTGCTATGCTAATGATTATATATGGAAATTCTAGAACACGATATTGAAAAAATTAAAAACAGTCCAAGCACCAACTATTTTGCAACACAAATTGTTGAATTGGGTTGGAAATTGAATGAAACAAAAGAAATGGCCAAGGATCCAGAAATGACAGAACTTGTAAAAGATGAAATAGAAAATCTAGTTCTTCAAATGAATGCATTTATTGCCCAAGCTAATGATATTATCTCCAAAGAAGAGTTAGCCGACAAAGAATTGCCAAATGAGATTGTTGTTGAAATCAGGGCTGGTGCAGGAGGGGATGAAGCCTCACTCTTTGCTAAAGAAATGGCTGATTTGTACCAACGCTATACAGAGTCACAAGGATATATTTGGAGTGTTGTTGATATTTCAGCTAATGATATTGGAGGATATAAAGAGGCTGCTTACGAAGTAAAGGGAGAAGGTGCCTATGAAAAATTGCAGTGGGAAACAGGTGTTCATCGCGTACAGCGTATTCCGGCAACCGAAAAACAGGGACGCATTCATACCTCTACAATTTCAGTTGCTATAATGCCTCTATTTAAGAGAACCACTATTGTACTGAACGATGCAGATTTAGAATTTGAAACATCACGTTCAGGTGGAGCAGGAGGGCAGAGTGTTAATAAAGTCGAATCGGCCGTTCGGGTTATTCACAAACCAACAGGAATTGATGTTCGTTCAACAGCACAGAGAACTCAGTTAAAAAATAGAGAAAATGCACTTTCTATTTTGAAATCAAAACTTCAGCAAAAAAAAGATGAAGAAGAACAGTCAAAATATGCTGACAAGCGTAAAAAACAAATTGGAACAGGTGATAGGTCAGAGAAAATTAGAACCTATAATTTTCCGCAAGATAGAATTACTGATCATCGAGTCAAAGAATCATGGTCAAATATCGAAGGAATATTTGGGGGAGATTTTCAGCGTATTCAAAAGAAGCTACGAGAAAAACAAGAAGAACTAGAGGGTGAAGAATAAAAATACAGAAACATATCTGTTATTTATTTTGTGGATATTAGTAATTTTATTTTGATATTCAATGGTTGTTTTTTTATATCATAGTTTTCTAATGCATTATCAGCAATGGTATTTTTTGTTATAATTATTTTATGAAACGAAAACAACAAATTCTTCATATTCATGGAGGTATGGCATTTAATTCTCGAGCAGAATATTTTAAAGTACTTCAAAACGAAATAGAATTTCACATAGAAGAACAAGAAAAAGTACAAAAATGGCACTATAACTACTTAGAATTTTTAGATAGCAATAATTATCAAATTATCAAACCAACAATGCCATCAAAAGATAATGCGAGTTATGAAGCATGGGAAATATGGTTTAGTAAAGTTATCCCATTTCTAATAGACGATATTATCCTTGTTGGACATTCCTTAGGTGGTATATTTTTAGCCAAATATTTATCTGAAAGTATATTTCCTGTTCGTATACAACAATTACATCTAGTTGCTGCGGTCTATGATTTTGAAGATGAAATAGAACAATTAGGTGATTTTAAATTAACAAAATTTCCAGGAAAATTAATTGAACAAAATATTCCAGAAATCCATATATATCATTCAAGAGACAATATCTTTGTGCCAATATTAGAATCTGAAAAATACCATGTCCAGATTCCTGGTTCACATTTTCATGTTTTTGAGGACAAGGGGCATTTTCTTGATGAAACATTTCCAGAATTATTCGCGAATATAAAAAGAGGCGAAAGTAAACCCAATACATAAATCCTATTCTGTTTTATTGGTTAGAGTAAGGAAATGAGGTATAATTCATTTATGAACACAACATCCTTAGACCAAAAAAATTACTTACAAAAATATAAAGAACAAGCAGGAGTAGATAGAAAAACCTATTGGAAAAAATTTTTGAATTTGTTAGTTACCCTATTTCTTGGGATAGTTGTCGTTTTTTTTATTAGTATGGTTTTATTCGGAGATTCATTCGTAGGAAATCTCTTGGTACAATTGGTATCATTCTTCATAACATTATTCTCAATAAAATTTATACTTAACTTATTAGATGAAAAAACACTTGATTACAAAGAAATAGTTAAGTCTTTTACCCTGAAACAGTTTCTTTATGGGTTGCTAGCTTATATCCTTGCGACTGTATTAATTAGTCTTGGATTTATTCTCTTAATTGTCCCAGGTATTATTATTTCATTTATGTTTATATTAGTTACACCAATTATCGCAGATAAAATGTTGAAACCTCTTCCAATTCTTAGGGAAAGTCATAGGTTAACGAAAAGATATAAGATGAAAATATTTAAAACTATTCTTTTTGTAGGAATTCATTACATGCTTATACCTATTTTTATAATTCTGATAGGCATTCTCATGATTACTCTAGGATTACCAATTTGGATATTATTTATATTGGGAATACCATATATCTTGAGTATTCTTTGGGCAAATTTCGCCTTGATAACATTACTACCTCGAATATATAGGGACCTTCAAAAGATTAAGTCATCTGACATTGGTAACCCTCTAGAAAAAAGAGAAAAAATTGACGTTGCCTAAGGTTCTAGGTTCAAGTTCGTTTGAAAATAGTGTAAAAATCTATAAGTATGTGGATGTATTATTTCTGATTAATTTACAATAAAAAACTAAAACATTATGTTTTAGTTTTTTATTAGTTAAATCATTCACTTAGTGCGCATGCTAGGACTTGAACCTAGGACCTCGTCATTATCAGTGACGCGCTCTAACCACCTGAGCTACACGCGCGAATATAATGGTAATTTATAAGGGTTTTAGCGTGACTGACCCTAAAAACATAGTATTTAGGATGGGTCGCATCACTCCTCAAAGTGATGCCAAAATAAATTGCATTATTATTGCAGTAGTCGATGCATTAGCGCTTGGTTAAGGTTTAATGAATACGACATAGCGAATATTACACGAGCTTTAGAAAAAAATCAATATGAAAGTTTCTCTATATAACTCCGTGCGTGCTCTGGAGTAATAGAACGCAGATAACGTTCTGTCATCTGCGTTGTGGAATGTCCTAAGGCTTTCATAATAGTAGCGATATCAGCTCCCGATTTCGCTAGGGAACACGCAAAAGTATGTCTGGTCTGATGAATATGAAAGCGGACACCTGAAAGTTTCCTATAACGCTCTACCCAATGCTTAAGTCCATGGATGCTAAGTTGTTCATCCTTCCGAGTAGAAATGATTATATACGGGCAT
>Ga0136601_1000143_pt1 | contig 35984 bp, 37 predicted proteins | sample AntRauMFilla2699_FD_181020 | JGI IMG/M metagenome (GOLD analysis project Ga0136601, IMG submission 181020) | Saline lake microbial communities from Rauer Islands, Antarctica - Metagenome Filla 2 #699 | ecosystem: Environmental > Aquatic > Non-marine Saline and Alkaline > Saline | place...
TGTGGCTATGTCTGGTATCTTCACGCGACTAGCTCTTAATAATCCAATTTGCTCACGTTCATAATGACTCAACTGTTTATACATACACGTTTATTCTAAAACGTGCGGTTGGGGTTTGAACTCAAGAACTATATAGCAGTTGAGATGTTAATCTTAGTAGTGTTTAGAAGTAAAAACCTTTGTCGTCACACTTCCATTTAAATGCGTGTTTTTCAATAATGTACGATTACCAGTGATCACCATTACGGTCACAAATTCGCTTCCGCTCATACGTGTCGCGGGACACGGCACGTATGTTGCAAAAGTAACATGACTCCGCTGTTTGATTCCTCCCGTGAGTGAAACTATTCACTCACTTCACCCGCACCAAGAAAACAACCCACGAAGGGTCTTTTTCTTGGTGCGGGCTATTCAACGATGTTCGAACTATTCTGTGTGATTTTCAGGATTAAATAAATCAAGCAACTTTGGAACGTTTGGAAATAAGTCGAATTGATCAGCATTTTCTTTATTAATCCAATCAATTGCCACACACTCGTCAGATGGTACAAAGTTTAAGTGCTCTAGTTTTGTTTCAAATAAAATATTTGCTGCCCATCCTTTATTTTTACGCACTGGACCCGAAAGGAAATAGCATGGATTTTTTGCAATATAAGTTGCTTGTAATCCCATTTCTTCTTGTAGCTCACGTTGTAATGCAGTTTGTGTATCTTCGCCCCAATCAAGTCCTCCGCCAGGGATTTCCCATTCACCGCTGGCTTCTTTTGTAATTAGAAATTTGTCTCGTGCTTCATTTAACACTAAAGCTTTGACACTAATACGATAAAAGCATTCTGGAATATCCATAGTAATTTATTATTACGCTAATAGGGTGCCAAGTACGCTTTGTCTCCGGCTCTGTATCTGGTTAGTTTACTCAAAAGTTCGAGAATGGCAATTATCTTAATCATATCCCCCAACAATACCCCTAAATAGGGGCTCTATTGATGTGTGCGGGTTGTTCAATAATGTTCGAACGGTTTTGATGATAGAATCATAATAATATGGGAGAAAATACACAATTTAGCCAACTTCATAAAGTGACTCCTTTATCAAAGTACCTAGCGATGGCAATTTTTATAGCTTTGCCATTCGTGGGAGTATTTTTTGGTTATACCTACGCACCAGAGAAAATTGTGGGAGTAGAGAAAACTGTCGTTAAAGAAGTTGCGGTGAGACAACCACAAACTAACCCAGTCGTTGAACCAGAAGTATCACTCCAACAAGCTGTTTCGGTAATTCACAATAGCTCTGATTGGCCTAAATTAGAAACGGTTTATGATTTTTCTGGTACTACGTCAATCCCTTGGTATGTCGAGACAATTATTGAGCCTGATTACGAATCTCTTAATACCAATGACCCTAGTACCTCACTTGATGTGTGTGGCTTCAGACGAGGGGGTAACTACGATTCTGAAATTATCAGCTCTATAGAGCAAGATTTAATCTGGCAAGTCGGGGCTGTCTACAACGGGATGACCTATCGAGGATTTGAGTGCAAAGGATCAGAACCATGGGAACAATTTATCACTTTTGTTTTTAGTGGTGATGTTTCGGTAAGGGGAATCATCAATACTGGGCTTGGACCAAGTCGCCTTTATTTCAACCAAGATTCAGCAGACCGATTTAATTTTATTCCGGTCGACGAGTTTGCTCCAGGCGATGGAGCAGCTGACAAGATTTGGCAAATGCACGGATATGGTACGAAGTCCCACCCCATTGAGATTACCGCGATGAGCGACCGCTTCTACTACACTGTTAATATAGATGATTTATATTACGTGGCAGATCTTGATACACAAGGTGACAGAGGATACTCAGTTGAATTCATCGACTTCCCGATTCTTGGGTATGAGTTTCACGGTATAGCATCTCGCCCAGATGAATTAGCCGAGTCACAGAGAGCAAATTAAGTGAATAATAGAACACACTACACTACACCACCCATGAGTGGTGTGTTTGTGGGGTGAGAGGAATCGTCCTGACGGTCACAAATTCGCTGGCGCTCATAAGTGCCGCGGGACACGGCTCGTCTGTTGCTAAAGCAACATGACTCCGCCGTTCGATTCCTCCCGTGAGTGAAACTATTCACTCACTTCACCCGCAGTCTAAAAAAGACCCATAAGGGGTCTTTTTCTTTGTGCGGGTGAGAGGAATCGAACCCCCGACTACTGCTTGGAAGGCAGTCGTTTTACCACTAAACTACACCCGCGAGTGAGTAGGATGATGATCAAGCTTGCTTGAGCATCAGCCCTGCGAGCGAAGCGGTTGTATCGGAGATACATCCCGCAAATGCTCGACTAGTACTCTAGATCCCAAGCGTAGCGGGTAGAAGCTTTTGCTTACAACCACACAACTCTCTGGTCACCTCGAATTGAGTTCCACAATCCTATCACAATCGCATCTATTTTCAACTGAAACGTTAAAGGAGCCCGGCTGGAGCTCCTTTAACAATGTGATGGGAAATAGTGGCGTAAGTCTCTATATGTATCTCCACATATATAGTGTTTTACCTCCACTACTTAATTATTATATCATTATGTTAACCAAATTGCATAGGCTAGGTGGATAGGTGTTTAAACCACAAAGGGTGCCTGGCGGGCACCCTTTGTGGTTTTGTAGATTTGAGATCTACTTTACTGAATCCTTGAGCGCTTTGGCAGCTCGGAATTTTGGTACTCGCATAGCTGGTACTTGTACTGATTCACCAGTTCGTGGGTTTCGTGCTTCGCGAGCGTTTCGCATTTTGGCTTCAAAGATACCAAATCCAGCGACTGATACTTGGTCACCGTCTTTCATAGCTGCTTCGATAGTTTCGAAAACGCAGTCCACTGCGCGTTCAGCGTCCGCTTTAGTTGTGTCGAGGACTTCGTGTACTTTGCTGATGAGGTCTGCTTTGTTCATAGGATTGAAAGTTAAGTTCTAAGGCGAGTGTGATTTCTCGCAGTCGCCATGTGTAATTGGCTATGTGAGCATTATATAGCAACAAATACCGTACATGCAATTATGTTCATACGCAAAAACTGTGGTGTAATAATTTTGTGATTGCTGAGCCTAACGGAAGTTGTTACGATACGTATTATGAAAATTGGAATCATGGGAGCCGTCGGTAGCTTTTCCGAACAGGCAGCAGAGCAGTACCAGCGTGACTTTTTGGCTGGTGCTGAGGTAGAAATTTGTCCACTGGTAAATGCGCAGGCTGTACTCACGGCAGTCGAGACTGGAGAGGTAGATAAGGGAATTTTTCCGATTGAAAATAGTAATGGTGGTATCGTGATTGAAGCTGTGCACGCTATGGCTGCACATCGTTTTTCGATTGAACGAATGTTTGAACTTGATGTGCATCACATGTTATTGGTCTTGCCAGGAATTACGCGAACAGCTGTGACGTCAATCACCTCGCATGATCAAGCACTCAAGCAGTGTCGGATGTATTTACGTCGCACGTGGCCAGAGGTAGCTATAGAAACGTACGCAGATACGGCCAAAGCGGCTGCTGACCTCGCAAATGGCACCTTACCAGCCACTACAGCAGTCATTGCACCAAGACGGTGTGCCCGGTTATACAACCTTGAAATTTTAGAAGAGTCGGTTCAGGACCTAAAGTTTAACTACACGTCTTTTGTAGTGGCTACAAAGTAAAAGAAAAAGTCGACACCATTAGGGTCGACTTTTTTCTTGTGATGTCCGGATTTGAGTTACCTTATCGGGCGTAACTAACCACTCTTGTTTCTCGGATCACGTGCACCTTGATCTCGCCTGGATAACGGAGTTGTGATTCGATCGTGGTGGCGATGGTGCGTGCAAGGGCGTTGGTTTCATATTCATTGAGCGTCGCTGGATTAACTAGCACTCTAATTTCTCGCCCGGCCGCAATTGCAAAGGCACGTTCTACACCGGCTAAGTTGGTAGCAATGCTCTCGAGCTCGGTCAGACGCTTGACGTAGTTTTCAAGTGAATCACGACGAGCTCCTGGTCTACTACCGCTGATTGCATCAGTGATCTGGACAATAATACTTTCTGGGGTTTCGTACGGATACTCTTCGTGATGGGCGCGCATAGCGAGAATGATCTCGTCTGATACATTATATTTTTGGAGGATTCTAATACCGATCTCGACGTGTGTGCCAGAGACTTCGTGACTGACACATTTACCGATATCGTGCAGGAGAGCACCGGCTCGAGCTACGGCTTCATTAGCGCCGATTTCGACTGCGATAATGCCGGCCATATTGGCCATTTCGACTGAGTGATACAGTACGTTTTGACCGTAACTGGTGCGGAAGTGTAGACGCCCAAGGATGGTGATCAACTCTGGGTGCAGATTAGGGACATTTGCATCGTAGGCCGCTTTTTCACCCATAGCACGGATTGTTTTAGCTACTTGTGACTTGGCTTCCGCTACGACTTCTTCAATTTTAGTAGGTTGGATACGACCGTCTTTAAGGAGTTCCTCGAGGGCGACGCGAGCGATTTCACGCCGTACAGGGTCAAATGACGACAGGACGATGTATCCTGGTGATTCGTCGACTAACACATCCACGCCGGTCGCCCGCTCGAAGGCGCGCACGTTGCGACCTTCTTTACCAATAATTTTACCTTTCTGTTCGTCGCTTTGCAGCTCGACATGCGCTGTCATTAGGTTAGGCGAGATGGTGTTTCCGACCCGATGCATAGCGGCCAAGAGCAGGTTGGTTGCTTTTGCTTGGTAGACATCTTCTCCGGCACGATCCAGTTTTTCCATCCGGCTTCGCAGGTCCTCAGCCCTTTCTATGGTGACTTTAGCTACCAGCTGCTCGGTGGCTTCATCTTTTGTTAACCCGGCAATGGCTTCAAGTTTTTTGTCAGCTTCCTTAACGTGGGTATCTAGACGGGCTTTTATGGTTTTAATTTCAATCACTTTAGCTTCCAGAGCTTCTTTTTGGGAATCTACATCAATCTGACGTTCATCCAAAAAATCCTCGCGTTTGTTGAGGTGGTTTTCTTTTTGTTCTAATTTTGCGTCTTTTTCTTTGCGGTCAGTTTTTGCGTCTGTTTCAATTCGATCAGCTTTTGCTTCGGCTTTTTCAATAATAGCTCGTGCCTTTTCCTCAGCTTGTAGTTCGCGTTCTTTGATTTCCAGTTCAATCGAATTTTTCTGTGACAGAGCGTGGAGGTACCTAAATACGTATCCAGCAATCAGTCCCAGTAATAACGCGCCACCGAGCGCAACGGTAAATAGTATTGGTGGCATGGTGTTCGGGGGTCTATCTAAATAATCTGTCGTGTCTGTGTGTTTAAACTGTACTGGATTTCGGGTGGTTTGTAAAATGAGGACCGTAAACCAGTAGATACATTATAGACACAGATCTAGCCTTCCGCTCGAATGCGGATAGTAGTCAAGAGCCCTGCCGGGTCATTGACAACTATCCGGTCTCCGCGAGGTCTACAATCTATCTACTAGTTTACTTGAGGGGATGGACGTTGTGGTTAGCTTACTAAACGAAACAAAAAACTCCTTCTGGCAGACATTGCGGAATAATTGATCAGTATCAATTTTGAGCATAGGACTTGATCCGTGTCTGTCAGAGGGAGTTGTTTTGTGTTGTGTGCGTAGATTTACTTATACACCTTGTCGACGATACCGTATTTTTTGGCTTCTTCGGCATCCATGAAGAAATCACGGTCCATATCCTTGGCAATCTTGTCGAGCTTTTGCCCGGTTGCTTTGGCCATCATTTTGTTCAGTCGTTCTCGGGTTTTAATGATGTGACGAGAGGTGATTTCGATATCTGATGCTTGCCCATACGCTCCGCCTGATGGTTGGTGAATCATTACTTCTGCATTTGGGAGGATGTAGCGTTTATCCTTTGCGCCTTGCGATAGGATTAACGATCCCATTGAAGCTGCCATCCCCATACAAACGGTAGCAACGTCCGGCTTGATGTGGTGCATGGTGTCGATAATCGATAGTCCAGCTGTAACGCTGCCTCCGGGTGAGTTTACGTATAGAAAGATATCTTTCTTTGGGTCTTCACTCTCGAGGAATAGTAGCTGCGCTACGATCAGGTTAGCCATCTCGTCGCGAACTTCGCCGCTGACAAACACGATGCGTTCTTTGAGTAGACGTGAGTAAATATCAAATGAGCGTTCGCCTCCAGCGGTTTTTTCGATCACCATCGGGACGAGATAGTTTTCGATTGGTAGAGTTTCTTTTTTCATAAATAATTCAAATTTCAGTTATTCCAGGTTGCAGTGCAACAGAAGCATCGTAGCAGATTTTAGATAAAGAAAAAAGCCGGCACGCTTTCGCTTGCCGGCTGGGCTGATCAGATGATCGTGTCGATTGGGCTGATGGTGCAGCTACCACCGTTCTCATCATCGTCGAGGTAGCAGGCATTACCATCAGGTTTGATGCAGCCTGTTTTCAGGCTGATTCTGTAGGCGGTTCTGATTAGCATGACAGTCTCCTTTCAAAAGTTGCATGCAGATTGATCATGTATATATATATCGATTTACTGTCAAAGTAAAAGTGGCACCCGAGGGGTGCCACTTTTACTTCGTGTTTCGATAAAGACTAAACTTGTTCCAAGTGTTTCATCGTTGCTTCATTGAGTAGCATTGATGTGACGTATAGCCGCACGCGTTGCTGATCAGCGTCTTTGAATCGTTCTAGGAGCTGCTCAGTCTGGGCGTTGACCTCGTCTACGTCTGGTTTAATGTCTTTGTCTTTGGCAATTTCGTTGAGAATTAGCTGCAGTTTAGCCCTGGTTTCAGCCGCTGGCTTCCATTCACTTGCTAATTCTTCCTTAGTTTTTTTGATGTGCGTGAGGTAGTCGTCCATTTTGAGGTCTGATCGTTTGAGATCGTCCTCCATCTGCGCGAACATTTGGTTGATTTCTGAGTCAATCAAGATTTGTGGTAGTGTCATTTCGGTTTTAGCAATGATTGCATCGGTGATGTTGGCGCGGTGCTTGGCTGCCACTTCTTGTTTTTTCTCGGTCTCGAGATGAGTTCGTAATCCAGTCTTAAAAGCTTCTACCGTTTCAAATTGTCCGGGTTGACCAAGCGTTTTAACGTACTCGTCGGTCAGCTCTGGAAGTGGTGCGTCGTTGTCTGCGTCAACCTTGACTTGGATTTCTTCCATGCTCTGTTTTTTGTCCTCACCCTCCTCACCGTTTGCTTCTGATGTTGCCTGGGCCTGGCTGATTTCCTGCATTCGATCGTGAGCTCGTTTGGATTTTTGAATCTCCTTGATTTTTTCTTCGAGCTCAGCATCGGTAACCTCTTCTACTGGCTTTGCCAGGTTCACTTCCTTTGCGATCGCTTCATAATCTGGGAGTGTAAAGGTTGGTACCACTGCAACCGTAGCTGTGAAAGCGAGTGGGTTTTCAGGCGCGATTTTGGTGACCTCAATCTGTGGGTGACCAAGCGCATCGATTTCATGCGCGGCTAGAATGTGTGGGTATGAGTGTGCGATGGCTCGTTCTGCCATTTCACTCAAAATGTTCATTTCCCCGATGTGTTTTTCGAGTACCGGCGTAGGAACGTGACCCTTGCGGAAACCGTCTAGTTGCACGTCTTTCCCTAGTGCGACGATGGCGGCGTTACGCTCGCTTGATAACTCAGCGTAGGGTAGTTCACCAGTAATTTTTACTTGTGAGTTTGGTAACTCCTCCAAGCTGAAAGCATCTTTCCAATTAATGTTGTGTGTGTGATTTTTGGTATCTGACATAGTGGTCCGTAGTGTACGAAACCAAAGCGGGAATTGCAAGAAGAAACGTTACTTTGTTCTACATGCAAGAAACTTTTAGTTTCAGATACCTTCATTTAAGTGAGCTTGCATGCTGGTTACGTAAGGTTATTATCAAAGTACTGATCATTTAATGTAGGTAATGAAAAAGCGACCTTGCTTGAGGTCGCTTTGCATTATTTGTAAGGTATTTAGATACTTTCCTCAAAGGTAGCGTCTAATTCGGCATCAATGGCGTTTAGCTCGGCATCCAATCCATCCAAGTCAGTGGCAGCAATATCAGCTTCAATGACGGCGATTTCATCAGAGGTGCTCAAAGCTTGTTGAGTCTCTACGGCGGCTTCTGCAGTGGTGCTTTCTGGTTCGTTGTTTTCTTCAGCGGTTGGACGTTCAACTACCGGTGGAATAGCGGTCGTTGCTTGTTCAGTCAATTGACTAAACCAGTAGTACATACCTCCAAGAATCAATACTAGTAAGAGGGCAAGTACACCAATGACAATCCCATTAACTGGAACTGTGGAAGGTGCCTTCTGGACTTGGTGCGTGCCCATATTTTCGGGCATCTTCATTTCTTCGTTAGATAGATCTGGTGCGTGTGGTGCTTGTTTTTCTGGTTCCATATAATTAAGATTATTCAACTGTTGTTTCGGTCTCGCTTGTAACGGTAGTCTCCTCAGCGTCAGTAGCTACAGCTGAGTTTGTTTGAACTGCAGCTGCCGACCCGCGCTCACCATCGTTTGCCCTGGCAGCGTCCTTCAGGGCTTGCACAGAAGCTTTGATTTCAGTGTGGGCAGTTCGTAGTTGTTCTCTGATCGCTGTGTACGCCGCTTTTACTTCTACCCAGGCTGCTCGCGGATCTTCGGCTGTGACTGCTGTTTGCACTGTGACATCAATCCGTGCCAAGGCCGTTACGGCCGCGTCAACGGATTGCTGGGCTGAGGCGAGAGCCGCCAGTGATTCTGTGGTGTCCAGTCCAGAAGCTTCTAATTTACTAATCCTGGATTCCAGTCGGGTAATAATGTTTTGCATTCGAGCAGCAGCCGTGTCCATCCGATTGCTGATATTTGCAGCTAAATTAGTGACCCGAACTTTTGTTCGTTCGCTTAGTTCAGCGCGACGCTCTTCGCGTTGCTCTTGCATTTCCGCTTGCCTTTCTTCTCTTGCTGCTGATGTGCTGGCTCGAGCTTCAGCTTGGGCGGCTGCGCGCTCTGTCAGTGCTTCCTCTCTCGCTTCGAGTGTGTCACGCACATTTGCCCCAACACCTGACCTTTCTGATTCATTGTCGTCAGCTTGGATATCTACCTCAGTTTCAGCTTCGATGGCAATGTTTTCCTCTGCAAAGGCCACCTGTGCCGCAAGGAGAAAAAATATCAGGGTACTTATACTTATTAATGTTGGATAGGTAATTGGTTTCATACTAATTTATTTATGTGTGTACATAAGTATAGCGCTGCTGGGGTCCTCACCCCAGCAGCGCTATGCACAACTCATTATTTTGATTTCGTTAGATTTTTAGGTTAGGCAAAATCTGCTTCTTGCGTGACACGATGCCTGGCAATACTTCGGTATCAGACTCGACGGTAACTGCAAATGATTTTTCAATAATTTGTTTGACCCGATCATTGTGGGTAAATACAGTCGCCGTTTCGTTGAGTATATCTACCACAAAAAATAAAACTTCATCGACATCTGCTTCTTCGGCCACCGTATTATTAATAGCTGATACAATGCCGGCTTTGCGTTCTAGTACGACCTGTGGATCAGTTGTTTCAATGACTGATACTCGGAAATTCAGATCTCCAATGCCGTATTTTTTACTGTCGAGGTTGATTAGTCCACTATCGGTAAAGTCACTAATGTCACTTTTGGCGGCAAACATCTCGGCTGCGTAATCAGCGATACTGACCCCAAGCTGGGCTGCTAATTTTTCGGCGATATCTTTATCATGTGGAGTGGTGGTTGGGCTGCGAAATTCGAGTGTGTCAGATAATATGCAAGACAATAAGATGCCTGCAATATGCGTCGGCAACTCCGTGTCACCTAGTAATTCGTAGATGACGCTCGCGGTTGACGCTAGTGGTCGCATGGTGACAGTTGCTGGCTGCAGGGTCTCAATGCCACCAACTAGTTTGTGGTGATCGATGATTTCAAGGACGTTAGTTTCGTTGATATTTTCAAACAGCTCCTGCGGATTATTAGTATCAACAATCACTACCTCATCGCCAGCTGATACTGATTCTAGCCGGGTAGGTGTCTCAGTTTCCCAGCGCGACAACACAAATTGAGTTTCTTTGTTTAACTCACCCAACACATAGGGGGTTGCTTGTTTACCAGTTTTTTCGGTTAAATACCAAGCCCACACAATGGCAGAGCCAGTAGCGTCTGTATCGGGTGATAAGTGTCCAAAAACTTTGATCATAGAAGAAAATAAGTAATTATTAATAGCGCTATGGTAGCTTATTTTTCTACAATAGAAAACCAGCGTAGCGCCAAAGGCGCTACGCTGGTTTTCGCATGAGTCGGTATTATTTGGGCTATTTTTTAGCCTCAACTTTGTCTTCGTCAACACGTTCTTCTTCTGTGTCTTCGACCTCTGAATCACCTGCCTCACTTGTTACCTCTAGATGTGCTTGTGAATCTAGTCCGTCGGTGAAGTTGCCCTCAGTCATATCTGCCACTTCAACTGCCGCTTCACCCAGTGTGCTTTCGTTAGCTTCAGCTTCGGCTAACTGTTCCTCGGCTTCTTCTGGTGTATCAACGTCATTTTCTTCGAATGCACCGTAGGCGTCTCGATCTTTGGTTTCATCGGCTTCTTTTAAAATTTCCTCAATGTCTGGTTTGGTGGTTGTAGCGTCGTCCGTTTCCATCACGTCAGCATCATCACCCGCTATGGTGCCAGATGGCGCTTCGACTGATGCGGTGCCACTTGGATCTGCTTCAGCCAGATCTTCACCAGTGTTGGCTGAAATGATGTCGATTTTCCAACCGGTTAATTTAGCAGCCAAACGAACATTTTGTCCTCCGCGACCAATTGCTAGCGATTGCTGATCACCAGTTACTTCTACTACGGCGTGACCTCGTTCACCAGTTTCTGCGTTAGGTTCTTGTTGAATGGTTACCTCTAGTACTTGGGCTGGAGACAACGCATCTTCAATAAATTCAGTCGGAACGGGAGACCATTCAATAATGTCAATTTTTTCTCCACCAAGTTCACTCATGACGGTTGATACGCGCACACCACGTTGTCCAACCATTGAACCAACCGGATCGATGTGGGTGTCAGTGGCGTGTACGGCAATTTTGGTTCGAGCCCCGGCTTCTCTGGCTACTGATTTGATTTCGACTGCGCCAGATTGTACCTCTGGTGCTTCAATCGCAAATAGTTCAACGAGGAAGTCGGCGTGTGCGCGAGATAGTTTGAGGAAAATACCACGCGGTGTTTCTTCAACTGTTAGCAAAATCGCTCGGATTCGATCGCCTGATTTGAATCGTTCGCCGGGAATTTGTTCGTCGTACGGCATAATGGCTGTCGCGCGACCAATCTCAACATACAGGTTTCCTCGCTCAAATCGCAGTACGTGTCCGACGACGATATCGCCTTGTTTCTGGCCAAATTCAGAGAGGGCAGTTTCCTTTTCAGCTTCGCGGATTTTTTGCATGATGACCTGCTTGGCGGTTTGGGCAGCGATCCGACCAAAGTCGTCTTTTGGCTCTAGTGGAAACACCAGTTCTTCTCCTAACTCGACGCCGCTTTTGATCATTTTGGCAGTGTCGATCATGATGTGCTTTTCTTCATCAAACCGAACCTTACCGTCTTCTTCCTCTGCTTCAGGCTCATCTGGGGCGATGACGTTTCCGTCCTCATCTTTTTCTAGCTCTGGTTTGAGCATACTGTCGTCGACCACAATTTTGATCTGGTTAAATACCGTAGTACCAGTATCAATATCAAAGGCACAGGTAATAATCTGTCCGCGCTTACCAAATTCCTTACGGTACGCGGTCGCTAGTGATTCCTCGATGGCAGCCAGCATTTTTTGGCGAGAAATTCCTCGCTCTTCTTCCATTTCTCCTAGTACGGAGTTGATTACTTTTAGATCAAACATATATAAACGTATATTACGCACAGCGGTTAACTACAGGTATAGAACGGCTGTGCAGGGTATTAAGTTGTTGGGCCTTACTCTTATCAAAGACTGCCCGGCCGGGGCCGAGCAGTCATAACAGATAGCTAAAGTGTAGCAATACCCGAGTATTTGTCAAAGGATACATATTGACTTTTTGGGTTATTTGTGTATAATAATGGGTGGAAGGTCAGCACAATAATGTAGCGGGCCACCAAAAGAGGAAGAGCACATGAGAATCAAAGATAATCTGAGCGTTTTCGCTGGTATAGCCATTACTTGCGGTGTCCTCGCGACTTTTGTGGTCGCGTGGCTCAACATGTCTGGCGAGTACCAAAAGGAAGTGGAATACGTTCACTTCGCCAGTTCGTCGACGTTATCGTCACCGACTCTGACGTTGCCAGCAGCGGTTATAAGACCGGTCATGCGCCCGGATTGTTTGGGGGGATGTGAGACATCACCCCGTCCGGTCATGCGCCCGGACTCCACTGTGGACGCGAGTCCTCGTGCCGAGGCGGGGGACCAGATGTTCCTGGTGCCCGACGATCAGCAAGATATTTGAATAAAGCGGCGGCGAATGTAAAAACATTCGCCGCTTTTTCGTTGTGGGCTAGCGACATTTCTATTGTCGGGCGGTGCTATACTTTAGGTAACAAGTCGGGAGGTACTGGTTTGTTGGTTTTGCGTATTTGATAGCTTCTTTAGTGAGGTAACGAAAAGCAGCAATCCCAAAGACCGCTGCTCATTTGTTCATTTATTGTATGCGAATTAAAGACGATCAGCTCAAACGATTTATCCTCGATGCAGGGTTAATTACTAAGGCGGCTATTGCCGAGGCTGAAACTGTAGCGCAAGAAGAAAACCGCACCCTGGCAGAAGCCATGATTGCCCAAGGGGTGATGACCGAAGATGATCTGCGTCGGGTTGAAGCGTATGTACTCGGGATCCCGTTTGTCTCGCTCAAAGAAATGAAGATCGACTTTGAAGTACTGACAATGATCCCAGAGCCGGTAGCTCGCACGCACAACATCATCGCTTACAAAAAAAGCCCTGACACGCTCGAGGTAGCGATGCTTGATACAGCCGACCTGCCGGCGATTGATTTTGTAAAAAAGAAAGTTGGCCTCAAGATCCAACCCCGGTTGACCGATACTGAGTCTATGCGGGCAGCATTGCGCCAATACCAAAAAACCCTCAAAGATGAGTTTGGTGATCTGATCATGAAAGATGCGTCTGAGCTCAAAGTCCTCGCGGACGAGAGTGGTCAAGAAGTGAGTGAAGCCGATCTCAAAAAAGCCGCCGAAGATCTTCCGGTAGTGCGGATTGTAGATACGTTATTGCGCCACGCGATCATTCAAGGGGCGTCTGATATCCATATTGAACCAATGGAAGAAGAAGTTTTGGTGCGGTACCGAACAGATGGTATTTTGCACGATGCAATGAAGCTACCAAAGATTGCGGCCGGCAGTATCGTGGCTCGATTAAAGGTGCTATCTAATTTGAAGCTCGATCAAAAGCGTCTTCCGCAGGACGGTCGATTTAAAATGGAGATGGATGGTCAAAAAGTGGCGTTTCGAGTATCAATGCTTCCGGTATTTTACGGTGAAAAAGTGGTGATGCGTTTATTGCGCGAAAATCGCAGCGGATTTTCGCTTGAAGGGATCGGGTTTCACGGCAGTACGCTCGAACGAGTACACCGTGCGACGAGGGCTACTACCGGAATTATTCTAGTGACTGGACCAACTGGATCTGGAAAATCGACTTCACTCTATACGGTGTTGGATATTTTAAACACTCCCGAGGTAAATATTTCTACCATCGAAGACCCAATCGAATACCAAATGCCACGCGTAAATCAGTCACAAGTGAAGCCGGAAATTGGTTTTACGTTTGCGGCCGGACTGCGTTCACTCATGCGTCAAGATCCAGACGTCATTATGGTAGGAGAGATCCGTGATGAGGAGACAGCCAGCCTAGCGATTAATGCTTCGCTCACTGGTCACCTCGTCTTGGCCACCATTCACACGAACTCTGCCTCGGGGACCATTGCGCGTTTGGTTGATATGGGGGCAGAAACATTTCTGTTAGTTTCTACCTTGCGGGTGGCGATTGGGCAACGATTGGTGCGACGGTTATGTGATGATCGTATTCAATATACCTTGAATAAAGCCGAACAAGACGAGTTGGCGAAGAAAATCAACATGGATTTTGTTTTAGCTAACCTCAAAGAAGAAGGAGTGGTTGACCCTAAGGCTACCTGGAATACGATCCCGTTTTATAAACCAAAAGAAAACGGTGAAACAGAGGACGGCTATAAGGGTCGAATGGGGATTCATGAAGTGCTCGAAATCTCACCAACGCTCAAAGAGATGGTTATGGCTGGTAAAACCGGTGATGATGTCGAAGCGCAAGCACGCAAAGAAGGCATGCTTACCATGCTAGAAGACGGTATTTTTAAAGCCGCGCAAGGTTCGACCAGTATCGAGGAGGTGCTTCGAGTTATCAGCGAATAATCATATATGCCAAAATTTACCTACGTCGGAACAAATAGTGCGGGCGAAAAAGTCGAACAGACAGTCGAGGCGGCCGATCGCTTTGCGGTTTATGCGGTGGCGCGAACTGAAGGGCATACGATTACTTCAGTGTCAGCGGTTGGAGCTTTTTCACTCAGTCGGTTTATCAATACTGACGCTATTAATGCCAAACTAAGTCGCGTTAAAGGAGATGAATTGGTGATGGTCACTCGTAATCTCGGGTCAATGATTACCGCGGGATTGACGGTGTCCCGTGCCTTGTCTGTGATCGAACGACAAACCAAAAATCCCAAACTAAAGCTGGTGGTACGGAGTATGGTAGCGCGGATCAACAAGGGTGATAGCTTTGGTGAGTCTTTGAAAGACTTTCCGGAGGTATTCAATGATTTGTATGTTGCGATGGTGCGAGCTGGTGAAGAGGGGGGAAACCTCGCCATGTCACTCCAAACCCTTTCGATTCAGATGGATCGTTCAAATAACCTCAAAAAGAAGATCAAGGGTGCGATGATTTACCCGACTATTGTTTTGACAGTGATGGTGGTGATTGGAATTTTGATGATGATCTTTGTATTGCCACAAATTACTGGCGTGTTTAAAGGCATGAATACGGAGTTGCCAGGAACTACAAAATTCCTCATTGCAACTAGTGATTTCTTGGTTAATTACACGTTCGTGGCGTTGGGCGGAATGGTGGTGGTGATTGGTGGGTTTGTTTATTCGTTGCGGACAAAATGGGGTAAAATAGCCACCTCGTGGATTGTTCCTAAATTACCAGTGATTGGTACTATGGCCAAAGAAACAAATGCTGCCCGTACCGCGCGTACGCTGTCTTCATTACTTAATTCCGGCGTAGATGTTCTGCAGTCAATCGAAATTACCGAAGAAGTGGTCCAAAATGTTTTTTATAAAAAAATTCTTCGGGAGGCTGGAGTGCGGGTAGAAAAAGGAACAGCTTTATCAGAAGTGTTTATTGAACGGATAGATTTGTATCCGATCTTGGTCGGGGAAATGATCTTGGTCGGTGAAGAGACGGGTCAGATCGCTGGGATGTTGGCTGAGCTAGCTGAGTTTTATGAAAATGAAGTCGAGCGCAAAACCAAAGACCTCTCGACCATTATCGAACCTTTATTAATGGTATTTATTGGTGGTGGAGTAGGATTCTTTGCCTTGGCGCTGATCGCGCCAATTTATTCAATTGGTGATGCGATTTAATCAAGTTCACAAACGTAACACATCAATGCAAAGCGGCTTTTCTTTTGTCGAATTGATATTTGTGACCGTTATTTCGGTTATGGTGTTTGGAGCTTTGTTGTCTTCATTTAGTTATACGCTCGATTTAGTAGCTCAAAGTCGGGCAAAACTGAGTGCATTGACACTCGCCAATGAGCGGATGGAATTCTTTCGCTCATTACCATATGACGATGTTGGGACGGTTACGGGAATTATCCGTGGTCCCGTTCAGAATAATCAATCATTAAGCCTAAATGGTATTGATTTTACTGAGCGGATTGTCATAGACTACGTTGACGGCATTGGTGATGGTGTCGGGCCATCAGATAGTAATGCGATTCTAGAAGACTATAAACAAGTTAAACTTGAGTATACCTGGGAGCAGCGAGGAGAAAGTTATCGTTTGGCGCTTGTCTCGGATATTATGCCCCGGTCAATTGAGACTAACGTAGGTGGGGGTTCGATCCGTGTCAATGTGTTGGATCAAGATTTCATGCCGCTGTCTGGTGCTCGAGTACAGATCAGTAACGCTAGCAGTACAGCCCCCTTATATGAATCTCGTTTGAGTAACTCGTCTGGTATTGTGTTGCTTTCTGGAGTGCCGGTTGACAGTAATTATCAGTTGATTGTGGGCGGGCCGATTGGGGGTACCTCATACTCAACTTCCTCTACTAGGATCGCTGATACGACTGTTGCTAATCCGTCAGCGCCCGCTTTTGCGGTGAGCGAAGGTGGCATATCCACCCAGTCATTTATTATTGGTGCGCTGAGCGATATTAATCTGACTTCACTCAGCGTCATCAATGAAGATTCTGCATCATTTCCTTTTACAGCTACGAGTAGTATTGCTACCAGCACAAATACGCAGGTAGATGGCGATGATTTGGTCTTAGAAGATACAGCCGGAGTCTTTGAACCTACCGGGTTAGCCTATTTAGCTCCTGTTGTACCGTCAGTGATTGAATCATGGAGTACCATTAAAATAGCGGCTGATTTAAGTCCCGGTACAGATTACGTTGTGCGGTTGTACACCGGTGACGCTATCGGAGGTTACACAGCCATTCCCGATACGGAATTGCCAGGTAATAATTTTGGTTTTACGGATTCTTTGATTGATATTAGCGATCTTGATGTTGGTTTATATCCGACCACCACAATCGGTATCACGCTAACGACCACCAATACTGCAGTTACTCCAGAAATTGAAGACGTGTCAGTATTCTGGCGAGAAAGTTCTACTGCACGCAATGGTCAAACAATGTTTGTGCGCGGTGATAAAATTTTAGGAACGGATACTGGCGGTAGTCCAGTCTACAAATCAACCTCAACCGTAACTACAAACGGATTAGGACAAGCGTTACTGCCTGGAATGGAATTTGATATGTATACCGTCACTACATCTAGTTCATTTGATCTTGCTTCGGCGTGCCCGGCTCAACCTTTTATACACCAAGCTGGGTTCGATAGTAATGTTGAATTGGTGTATGTACCGTCAACCGATGACAGTCTCCGGGTGGTGGTGTCAGACACTCTTGGTCGACCTATCCCGGGAGTTGACGTTAGATTGAGTCGTAGTGGGTACGATGTACAGCAATCAACCAATATCTGCGGTCAAACGTTCTTTGGGTCCGGGGTGGCTGATGAAACAGACTATAACTTGTCTATTTCAGCTCCAGGCTATGCCGATCAGACAATCAATCCGTTTGCTATTTCGGATGATGTGACGGTAGAAATAACTCTCTCGCCATGATCTATACCTATTCACAAAGAGGGTTAACAATAGTTGAGACAGTGATTGCGATTGGTATTTACACGGTGCTAATGCTAGCGGTTACTAGTAGTATCGCTACATTCTATCGCACCAATGCCTACGCCCTTGAGCAATCAAATGAGGTTGATAACGCACGGCGGGGTGTTACTCAGTGGAATCGCGATGTAAAGGAAATGACTACAGCCGAGGATGGAACCTGGCCAGTGGCCATTATTGATGAACATACACTTGGGTATTACAGCGATACAGATCAAGATGATAGTGTTGAGTACGTTGAGTATGTGTTAGCAAGTACCACTTTGCGTAAATTCACGTATAACGCAACTGGTTCCCCAGCGACATATGATTTAACGACACCAGATAGTGAAGAGATTTTGTCAGAATACGTACGTAATATTGAACAAGCCACGTCTACTTTTTTCTATTTTGATAACAATGGATCACAGTTAGCCTCCACTTCGCCAATTATTAATGTACGGTACATTCAAATGCAGCTGGTAGTAAACATTGACCCTATTCGTAACCCGGGAGAGTTTATGCTCAGGTCGAGCTTGGCACCACGTAACCTGAAGGATAATCTGTAAGTAGTCATGAAAACACACTCACCATCGTATAGTTCTCAGTCCGGTAGCTTACTAGTGTTGGTGTTGGTGTTTGGTTCTATTTTTTTGATCATAGTTAGTTCATTTATTAGTTCGATCATAGCTCAGTCTCAAGTGGTGGAATTTCGTTTTCAACAGCAAAAGGCGGGGGATATTGCCGAAGCGGGACTCAATTATTACAAATGGTATCTTGCTCATAACCCTGGTGACATTAGTGGTGGTGGTGTGTACGAATTTACTGATCCAGAGTTGGGACGCATCGGTGAATACGAATTATCAGTGACTGGTAATACGTACTGCGGTGAAGTTTCATCAGTGAGAGTCGAGTCTACTGGACGCACAGATGCAAACCCAGATGCTGTGGCGATCATTAGTGCAACGTACAAACAACCAACTGTAGCTGAGTATTCTTTTATTAATAATGAAGGCGTACGCTTTGGTGATAACCGGGTGATTACTGGTCCGGTGCACGGTAATAATTGGGTGCAGATGGATGGGGCACACAACTCTTTTGTAGGTAGTGGTATTCCAAACTACGGTAGTGAAGGCGGGGTGTTTACGTCTTCACCGCCAGACCCTAGTAATGCCAACCCGTCACTATTTGTGTATCCAATTGATCCGATTGATTTCACGGGTTTGACTATTGATCTTTCACAGATGCGTACCAGTGCAGATACTGATGGTATCTATTACGGACCAACTTCCCAAGATGGATACAAGGTACTTTTTAATGGCGATAGTACCGTTGATATCTACACGGTTCGAACCTGGACTGATTATTCGGCATACTCAGCTACTCAAAACTGGCACACTGGTGAATATAATTACATCAATTCTCAAACGCAGATTGCCAACGATGTACCAGTTGATCCAGACTGCCCGGTATTATTTTTTGAAGATAAGTTATGGATTGAAGGGGCAATTGATCAAAAGGTTGCAATAGGTGCTGGATTGAATTCGAGTAATGCACAAAACAACATAGTGATCGATGGAAATGTGACTTATGTTGCTGGTAGTGACGCGGGGCTAGTAGCAATCGCTGAAGATGATATTGATATAGGGATTGATGTGCCAAATAACATGACTGCAAATGGGATTTATATCGCACAAAATGGTCGGTTTGGAAGAAACCATTATGATAGTAGCTTACCAACCGTACTTGACCCTTATCGATATCGTAACCGGTTGATTCGTTTGGGATCAGTAATTTCAAACCTGCGAGGAGGTACGTCTTGGTCCAACCCCTCTGGCACAATGGTCTCAGGTTTTTATAACCGCGATACATCCTTTGATCGAAATCAAATCGATAATCCTCCACCGCTCACACCATCAACCAATGACGTCTACGAGCTACAAGACTGGCGCCAAGAGGGGTAAAAAGCAAAAGGCTTTGCTTTTTAGCCGTTCCTGACGAGAGTCAGGAATTTCCGATGTTTACGAGGAAATAGGTGGGACTCAGTTATAAACTTTAGGCACGTTGGCAGAGTAGGTCAGGTGTGATGCTGCTTTTTAGCCGTTCCTGACGAGAGTCAGGAATTTCCGATGTTTACGAGGAAATAGGTGGGACTCAGTTATAAACTTTAGGCACGTTGGCAGAGTAGGTCAGGTGTGATGTTGCTTTTTAGCCGTTCCTGACGAGAGTCAGGAATTTCAAATAGCGCACCAACGTTTTGACTGCGCTCCGTGCTACAATTTTGCATATGAAAAAAACCATTCCGTTGATTGTTGGTAATTGGAAATGTCATCCAATCAAAACAATCGAAGCAGAAGCTCTGGCGACCACAACCGCAAAGTTACACAAGAAAAATGACATGCCGTATGTGGCCATCGCTCCAACCAATTTACATATTTCTGCCGTAGCCAAAAAAATCTCTAAGAGTCCGATTATGCTGGCTGCCCAAAATGTTTCGGCATATACAATCGGTGCCCACACAGGCGAGCAGGCAGTATCACAATTGAAAGACAGTGGTGTCGAAATTGTTATAGTTGGTCATTCAGAACGGCGAGCAGCTGGTGAAACAGATGAGCAGGTGCTTGCAAAAACGCAGGCGGTGTTGGCTGCCAAACTCATTCCTATTATTTGTATCGGTGAGCAATCGCGCGATGTTAGTGGAAACTTCTTCAAAGAGATTGAAAAACAAATCAGTAGCTTCGCAAGTGTACTCAACTCTACGCAACTAAAAAAAGTTGTGATTGCTTATGAACCAATTTGGGCTATCGGGACTGGTGAGACTGCTACCGCACAGGATGTCAAGGAGATGCAATTGTTTATCGAAAAAATACTCACCAAGCTACACGACCGGGCTACCGCCAGAGCAGTTCGATTGCTGTACGGTGGTAGCGTCAAGCCGCATAATGCGGCTGAGTTACATGAGGTGGGCCACATGAATGGTTTTTTGGTCGGAGGAGCTAGTCTAAAGGCCGAAGATTTTATCGCGATTACTAAGGCAGTTATCTAATATGAGACCAGTTACCCAAGCAGATGAACTACAAGGTAAGTACGTAATTTTGCGATCCTCACTTAATTTACCAGTCGCTAACGGCGTGGTTACTAATGAATACAGACTCATCAAATCCTTACCAACGTTACGTTACCTACACGAAGCGGGTGCAAAGGTAATTTTGATTGGTCACATTGGACGAAAACCAGAAGAAACCCTCAAGCCAGTATTTGATGCACTAGAGAAGCATCTGCCGGTGCACTGGGGTGGCATAATCGGCAGTCAAGAATGTATGGACCGGCGGGCTTTGATGGGTAATGGTGATATGCTTATGCTCGAAAATACGCGCCAAGATGAGCGAGAAACCAACAATGATCCAGAATTCGCTAAAGAAATCGCAGCTCTAGGTGACATCTATGTTAACGATGCGTTTGCGGTTGCACACCGTGAGCAAGCTTCGGTAACCGGGGTGGCTGCGCTACTGCCGAGTTATGCTGGTTTAACGTTGTTGCAGGAAGTGAAGCAACTGGCGGAAGTGATGAAGCCGTCGTCACCGTCACTGTTTATTATTGGTGGTGCAAAGTTTGATACTAAGATGCCCTTGGTCGAAAAATATCTCTCCCTCTATAACTACGTATTTATCGGTGGCGCACTAGCCAATGACGTACTCAAAGCCAAAGGGTATGCAGTGGGGAAGTCATTGTTATCAGATACGGTGCTTGATGGTGCTGCGTTTCTAGATAATCCTAAATTGTTGTTGCCAGTTGATTTGGTTGTTGACGGCGGAGTACTTGGTAAGCGTGCGTGTGGACTTGATCAGGTACAGCCAGACGAAGCTATTCTCGACGCTGGACCGAAGACTGTTGTCATGTTGCGTGAACATATCAATCAAGCAGCAACCATTCTGTGGAACGGACCGTTTGGAAATTACGAAGGCGGATATGTGGCAGCGACTGAAGCAGTAGCAACATTAATTGCTGAGTCAGATGCTCAATCTGTGGTCGGTGGTGGTGATACCGTGGCGGCGATCGAAAAACTAGGAATCAATGATAAATTTAACCATGTTTCAATCGGTGGTGGCGCGATGTTGGAATTTTTAGAAAAAGGGACGCTTCCAGCCATCGAATCCCTTAGTTAAAGAAAAACCCTCACAACGTGAGGGTTTTTCTTTTTAAAGCTGGGCTTTAATTGCTGTGCAATATTCAAGTAGCTCAGCTTGATCAGCTGGCTCTGTTGACATAATGACGTCAGTTAGTGCAGTTTGCTCTTTACTCAAGGGATAGAGCTTGATGTGGGTATGCGGCACTTCAAACCCTTCGACTACGACACAGGTGCGAGAGGTGTCGAATACTACGTCTAGTGCTTTTGCGACGTTTTTAGCTACTGCCAAAATGTGTTGGTATGTATCGGTGGGGAGATCAAATATATAAGGAATTGACTCTTTTGGAATCACGATTGTTTGTCCAGGTACAGACGGAAAAATATCCATAATCACAATACACACATCATCTTCATAGACGATGTGTGCCGGAAGTTCACGGTCAATAATTTTTTCAAAAATAGTTTTTTCGCTCATGTTGTCTAAAATGGTACCATAGTATATCTATGTCTCTCTACCGTTGGCCTGCAGATACTCCAAATCCACTCGTGGATATACCTGGCATCACCTCTTTGCAGGCCGAGTTGCTTAATAATCGTGGAGTGCAGATTGAGGACGTGGCCGCCTTTATTAAGCCGGATTACAGTCAACATTTGCATGATCCTCTGTTGTTGCACGACATCGAGCCCGCGTGCGAGCGGGTTGAGAAAGCAATAGATGACGTTGAACGAATTGCTATCTTTGCTGATTATGATTGCGACGGAATACCAGGAGCGGTAGTAGCACATGATTTTTTTACCGCCGCGAAACATACAAATTTGATCATGTATATTCCGCATCGTCACTATGAAGGATTCGGACTCAGCGTGAGTGCGGTCGAAAAATTACACAAACAAAACGTACAACTCATTATTACCATTGACTGTGGTTCGACCGATGTTGCGGCGGTGGAGCGCGCCAATAAACTTGGGATCGACGTTATTATTACTGATCATCACGAGCCAGGTGACGTATTACCCGCAGCCATTGCGCTTGTGAATCCAAAATTAGGTGATTACCCGTTTCCTGATTTGTGCGGAGCGGCGGTTATGTTCAAACTCGCGCAAGCCCTCATTACTCGTCGGTCGTATGATTTGGTGCCCGGGTATGAAAAGTGGTGGCTTGATATGGTGGGGGTAGCAACGGTGGCTGATATGGTGCCATTGCAGGGAGAAAATCGTGTGCTCGCACACTTTGGTCTGCAGGTATTGCGTAAATCGAGGCGTCCTGGTTTGCAGCAGTTGCTCAAAAAAGCCAAAGCAAATCAAATAAATCTGACCGAGGAAGATATTGGGTTTGCGATTGGTCCCCGAGTCAATGCGGCATCGCGCATGGATACCCCAGAAGACGCGTTTCATTTATTGATAGCCACAACCATTGAGGAGGCAAGTGAGCGAGTTGAGCACCTCGAACAACTGAATCAGTCCCGCAAAACTGCTGTAGCCTTGATGACCAAAGAACTACATAAACGCATGGAACAACTAGAAGAAATTCCAGCCGTGATTGTGCTCGGTAACCCAGAGTGGCGACCGTCACTGGTTGGGTTGGCTGCTAATAAATTAGCCGAAGAATACAGTAGACCAGCTTTTCTCTGGGGACGAGATGGTAATGGGGTGATAAAGGGATCAGCTCGCTCTGGTGGTTCGACGAGTGTCGTGACATTGATGCGGGCGGTACCAGATATATTTTTGGAATACGGTGGTCACCATGTTGCTGGTGGCTTTGCGGTGACAGATGCGGGTATTCATAGTTTTGGCGCTGCACTGAATCAAGCTCACGCTGACTTAGGTGAGGCTGCGTTTGTGAAAGAAGAAATAATTATCGATACTGAACTGCGCTTAGAAGACGTCAATCAGCTTTTAATCAACGAGATCAAAACCCTTGCACCGTTTGGTGCTAATAACCGCAAGCCGCTGTTTGCCTTTAAGGACGTGATTCCGTCTAGCGTAGAACAGTTTGGTAAAACGAAAGAGCACCTCAAGCTGCAATTTGGCACCGAGAACGGCCAGCGTGAAGCCATTGCTTTTTTTGCTACTGCAGATTCATACAGCGCTGTACCAACGGTGGGTAACAAGCTCACGCTCTTAGCTCATGTTGAGCAATCTTTTTTTATGGGACGAGCGCAGATTCGGATGATGATTGTGGATGTACTGTAAGAAAATTAGTGTTTGAGCGGGGTTTTGTGGTACCCTGCAATTATGGAAACAATCACTATTTTTGTAGCCGGTCGGTCAAAGGGAGATCCAGGTCCGGCAGCAATTGGCGTGCATGTCGTTGACGAAGCGGAGCAGGTAGTGCTAGAACATCATGCAGCGATTGGTAATGCCACTGATGATTTTGCGACGTATCAAGCAGTGGTTGAAGCGCTGGATGTAGTGCATACGCAGTTCAAACAAGCGACCAGAGATATGCAGTGTGATCTCAAGCTAGATAATGAGTTTGTAAAACAACAACTCAATGGCGAAGTGCCAGTGACCGATCCACGCGCAGTCTCACACTTTATCCATATCCATAATCTCCGGGTCGAGGACTTTCCAAACCTTACTTTGAGTAGTGTAAGTAGGGCAGATAATACAAATGCTGTACAATTAGCAGAGCGATTACTTGACGAGTAGTGAGTGTTTGTCGTATGGTGTGAAGCGCGGCGTTGGTCCGCATTGAACATTCAAGGGAGGTTGCATGTCGCAATCAAAGCAAATGCCAGCACTCGCAATGTGTGCTGAGCATGTCATTCTAGACAAGCCCATTTCTGGGCACAACCCAAAGCTGGCCGAGATTCAAGCTCTCGGATTTCCAGAGCTCGCGCAAGCAAAGAGGCGTCGTTGCGGCCTTAAGACCAGTATCAAGTCACTGGCCCAAAAGGGTGATCAAGATGCTGTCGCGTACAGTGTGAAGCGCAGGTGGCAGGTTACACAAGTGACAACCTGAACTCCAGTCTTTGAACATATTTCACCACCGATCACTCTGATACGGTGGTTTTTCTTTTGTTACTATAAACAGATGAATGGTTGGCAGTTGTTACTTATATGGGCTGCAGTTTTAGCTGGCGTAACAATTGAAAGTCTATTTACACTCAATAGTACTGTCATAATTATCTTGCTAGTCGGGGCATTCCTGCTGGGATTGTGGTGGCGAGCAAGAGGTGATCTCTGGTGGTTGGCGTTGAGTCTGGGTTGCTTATTGCTTGTGATCGGAATAGTTAGAACCCAGCAATTTGAACAGCAATTTGTTGGCTCGCCACTAGTTGAGCAAGTGGGCGAGCGAGTAACCTTGGTCGGTACGGTCGTTACAGATCCAGACGAGCGAGCTAATTTTACCCAGCTATTTGTACAGACAGAAACGGATCGGGTTTTAGTGCGCGCTGATCGATTTGTCAGTATTTCGTATGGAGATGTTATACAAATAACCGGTACGGTAGATCGACCGGAAGCATTTATTACTGATATCGGTCGAACCTTTGATTACCCTAAATATCTTGAAGTGCGTCGCACGCAGTTTGTCGTATCTTTTGCCGATATTACAGTTCTTGATTCAGGTCAAGGAAATGTGCTCTTATCACATTTATATCAAGCAAAGCATTATTTTGTAGCGACACTCGAAGATTCTATCAACAGTCCACAGGTAGATCTCGGGGTGGGACTGCTGCTGGGGGTCAAGCAGGCGCTCGGAGACGAACTTGAGACGGCGTTTCGTCAAACCGGAATCATTCACATTGTAGTGCTTTCTGGTTACAACGTTATGTTGGTGGTCGGATTCTTTTGGTGGCTTTCATCATGGGTGTTGCCGCTACGGGGGCGAATTATTTTTGGGTTGATCGGGATTACTTTGTTTGCCCTGTTGGTGGGGCTCTCTGCTACTGTCGTACGAGCCAGCATCATGGCGGTCATATTACTACTCGGCAAACTGCTTGGCCGCACTTATGATGTATTGCGCGCGTTGTTGTTTGCTGCGCTTATTATGGTGCTGATCAATCCGTATATTTTGCTGTACGACATCGGGTTTCAATTATCATTCATGGCTACGCTTGGGTTAGTGCTCGTACTACCGCAGTTTGAATCGACTCTCGCCACCCATTCAACTAAGCTTAAATTCAGAGACCTTTTCTTTGCCACCGTGATTACGCAAATATTTGTTCTGCCACTGTTGCTCTATCACATTGGTGAAGTATCGCTGGTGTCAGTGTTAGTTAATATGCTGATACTACCGGTGGTACCGGTGGCGATGTTACTGACATTTATTACGGGCCTTATAGGGATGCTGTCAACTACCCTCGGGACATTGGTGGGATTTCTGGCCTACTTGCCACTACAATTCATTATTTTTACCGCAGAGTCATTTGCAGCGTTACCGTTTGCAGTCGTGACGATTCCAGAGATCTCAGTCTGGGTAGTCATACTACTGTATGTCCTAATCGGGATTGTGTACGGGCTATGGCGACGTAGTAGAAGTGGTAAGCCACGGCAACCAATAATATTAAGTCGGCCAACAGATGAGATGGCTGATTGGCAGGTGGTCGAAGAAACCGATATAAAAACCACCTCAGAATCGCGAGATCCAGAGGCGGTTAGTGTTCCTACATTTTTCCGTTAAGCTAGGCGCTTGGCAACCACGTCCCAATTGAGGTTTTTGAAAAATGCTTCGACGTACTCGGCTTTATCTTTCGCATTGTAGTCTCGCATGTATGAGTGTTCCCACATATCTAGGGCCAGCACGAGATCAACGTCTGCTAGTTGCCCCAGGTGTTGCTCGTCAACCCAGGTTTGCACGAGTTGGTCAGTGTGAGGATCGTGATAGAGCATTGCCCACCCGACACCACGAGTCATTGCTATTTGTTTAAATCGTTCGAGCCACGCATCGAAAGAACCCCATTGGAACTCAATTTTTTCTTTCAGCGTGCCGTCTGGAAGCGGAGTGGTACCACCTTCAAATTGAGCAAAGTAGTATTCGTGATTACGCATACCCCCAAACTCGAACCCGAGTCGTCGTTGCATTTCGCTAATAGCGTAGCCATTGTTATCTGGATCAGCGCTGTAGGCAGCGATTTTTTCGCGGATAAGATTTACGTGTTTGACGTAGCCTTGGTATAGTCCAAGGTGGCCATCGATGGTCTCTTTTGACATGCCATCGAGTTCTGGAATATCAAATGATACTGGTTCGTATTTCATAGGGAAGAACATATTATTATAATAAAAACATTGTATCATGTTGATATGGATCTGGTAGATCGACTCAAAGCCGCTGTACTAGGAATTTTATTATTAGGTATTGGTGTGCTGCTGATACCACAGGGAACATCACTGTCACCCTATCTGGCGGTACATTTTTTAGATGTAGGGCAGGGTGATGCCGTGTTGATTCAGACGCCTGATGGGTATGACGTGTTAATTGATGGAGGTAAAAGTAGCGCTGTGTTGCAGCAACTAACCGCCGAACAGGCATGGTTCGATCGATCGTTAGACATTGTGATTGCAACGCATCCAGATATGGACCATGTTGGCGGTTTGGTAGATGTGTTACAACGCTATGAGGTAGACATGCTCATACAAACTGACGTGGTCGGGGATTCGCCAGCTGCGATCGCGTTTGCTGCTTCGAGTGCCGCTGAGGGTGCGATCGAATACTATGCTCGAGCTGGACAAATGATTCAGATTGGCGCTTCGACAACGATAGAAATATTATCACCAGCTAGTGAAACGACTAACTGGGCGAGTAATGCTGCTTCGGTGGTGGTGCGGGTGGTATATGGCGAGACGGCTTTTATGTTGACCGGGGATGCGCCAGCAGGAGTGGAGGATTATTTGGTCGGCGCCTATGGCTCCGACCTCAGGTCGGACGTCCTTAAACTCGGCCACCATGGGTCCAAGACATCTACCTCGGAACTATTTTTAGATACGGTGCAACCACAGTACGCGGTGGTGTCAGCCGGCCTTGATAACAGTTATGGTCATCCAGATCAATCTGTCATGCAGCGAGTATTCGCTCGGGATATTCAGAGTTTTCACACTGGAGTAGACGGGACGGTAGCGTTTTACTCTGATGGGAAGCGCGTGTGGCCCAACCTCAAATAGGTCGCTTATCCCCAAACTATAATTGCTACTCAGCAACTAGTGTCGTATAAATGTTAGTAACAAGGAGGCCGGCACCATTTGGTGCCGGCCTTTCTCTTGTGTTAACAAATAAAATTATAGAAACATGTCACAAACCACCTTTATAAACCTTCGAACCCTCAGCCTCGCTTTTGTGATGGGAGCAATGCTGATGGTTGGAACTATGACTCCTGTTCATCAGGCAGCAGCTCAAGAAGTATCGATCGAACAACGAGCGGCAATGCTCGCTCAGATTGATCAGTTGATGCAACTAGTAGCTAAGTTGATGGCGCAGTTGCAGGAAGTACAAAAAGGCTCGACCGCACCCAATACCATGGAATCAAATCCTACAACTGTAAATTCTGATCAGCTACCTAATGATACATCTAAACTTGTAAATGAATTCTCATGCGGACGCAAAGATTCGGTTAGATCAGGTCAAATTGGATGCTACGGAATGATTGATTATGATGATGGATTTGGTGGGCATTCTTACGTTTGTAGTAGTTTTGAAGAAGCATCTTGTCAAACAAAAATTCCCGCTTGTGTAACTGGAGTAGGAGAAGTAAGTGCCTACTACTCACAAAAGGAACTCAGCAATGCCTCCACTCGGGTTGTAAACAGTATTGCTAAAAATATGAATATCACTCCCACAGCAGTCCGTGAAGAGATTGATGGGTTGTGGGAGTATAAATGTATTCAGCACGACAAAGAACAGCTGATTTCTGAGGAAAAAAGAAACACGGTTATCGTCGATAAAACTAAAGCTACAGAGGATGATCGCGAGTCTCAAGCAACGTTTAGTTTTGATTTAGAGGTAACTGCTGGCGAATCTGATTTATGGATTAAAAACTCACCGTATGTTTTTAGTGCAAAACACACACCAGTAAATGTTGCTAAATACAAATTTCATCCCACTGTGACTATCATGAAAGATGGAAAAAAGACGAATGGTTTTGGTGATGGTATTCTTAGCCATAGTTGGTCTAATGTCACTAGTTCAGGTCCTCAACTCTATGAGCTTGTTGGAGAAAAAAATGATAATTTCCACGTAATTAAATCTAAACAAAGCGAAAAAATTAGCATTTCACTAACAATTGGAGTAAAAGAATCTGGTTCGTACTCAATCAAGCTTGATAGTCCATTAGTGTTTAGTACACCCAACGGAGATACAGTAGAATTACCAATTGAAGGAGATCTCGAAACAGAGTCAATTTCTATTAGATCTAGTCAATTCAGTCAAGTTAAAGAATCTTGGCAATTAGCATCTACTCAGACTACAGACAAGACAGAGCATGAACTTGAGAAACAAGAATTGTTACTAGAACTGATTCACACATTACAAGAAACCATCATTAAATATGTACGTCAGTTAACAATAGAGCAAGGTCAAACTCCTGGAGAAAACTTGATTAATCAGAATAGTGTCGCGTATACAAATAAAGATGTTCGCTTATTTGAAAAACCTGATTATACCGCAAAAAGCATTTCACAAAAAAAGAATCAATTAGGAGAAGTGATTCAAGGGCCGAGACTAATTAATGGAGAAGTGTGGTGGGAATTTGAATTTCGTGACGGTAAAATAGGTTGGAGTCCAGAGCAGTATTTTACTCGTGAACCATCAGTGACCATTAGTTACGACGAAAATAAAGATGGTATTCACGACTTTAAGGTGCGCTTTATTGGAGAATACAACATTGACCAGTTTTATCTAGAACAAGGCGAGGACGGTACTTACATACGTTATCGAGGAGATTCGGGTGTAGAACCATTTTCTGTCACCGAGCTGTAGTAAGGTAGATCTAAAAAAGCAACACCTCGAGGTGTTGCTTTTTACTTGGTTGATTATTAAATTAACTTCGCATCTTTTAGGGTCTTGTACGCTCCATTTTTGGCTATAGTTCGCAGACCAGCTGCAGAAACCTTGACCACTACGTGCTTGTCGATCTCTGGTACAAAGATTCGTTTCTTTTGGAGATTTGGCTTACGCATCGTTTTTCCGCACGGGTTAAATTGCGTCGCTCGAGTGCGGTTAGAGTATCGACCCCCTACTTGGGTTGCTTTTCCGGTGATTTGACAGACGTTAGCCATAAAATAATTCGATTAGTGGCGCAATACTAGCACGTGCGCCTATATTTGCAAGCCAAGAGACGTATTTTACCAGCGAACACAGACCACGATTATTTCGCAAATAAAATTTATGTGTAGTTCCAGGCTCGTTATCCACCATACCTATAATTGTGCTGTCAGATCACGCTAGTATAGTTTTAATATGATAGAAAAGCCGTCCACAGATCAGCCGAAACTTACTAGACGTGACGCATTGTTTGGCGCCGGTAGCGCGGCATTAGCTGGAGTTATACCCGACACAGCTGAAGGAGAACGACTACCAGACGCGGCAATAGAAAAAATAACTACCGAAGACGTAGATCGCGGCTATCAAATAATTGGCTATGAGTCCACTGCAATACCGCAAGCAGAAGCGCACGAGCGATTCGGTGAAGCTCTTATTGTTATTGATTGGCAAGAAAGCTTCCTTAACTCAAGAGAGAACACAGATCCGACAATCGTGGAACAATTAGAAGAAACGCAAAAAAATATAATCGATGCAATTGCTACGGCAAAGCGAAATGGCGATCCGATAGTACTTGTTGGTGTGTCGAATCAGCTAGATCTCACACCAGCTAGTGTTTTAAAGGGTGAAGCTGGACATGATTTTCTAGGAGAAAATTATCCGTCTGCTGTGCTAGAAGCACTGGCTGACTATGAGGAGGTTCATTATTTAATAAAAGAACGAAATAGCGTTGCTGCTGAAGGAACTGAAAGCCGAGTGGCTATTGAGGCGTTGCTTGAAACAGTGGAAACAGCAAGGGTGGTAGGTTTAAATGAAGGAATATGTGCCTATCGCTCGGTTACAGATCTGACTCACCCGGGCTTCTCGAGTGCTCAATTGAAGGTTGTGGTGAATCCGTCAGAGTTGGCTGATACAGAGTCGGTGATTGATTCCCATATTGATTCGCGTAAAAGATATGACGACATTCCCAAAGCGATGCTGTTTACAACGGCGTTTGAAAAATGGCTAGCAGATGATCTCGCGGTTGATTCTTTGGCGGTAGAACTCACCGAGCGCCGGCCAGATGGTGAAGAAGAAGTTGTAAGGTATCCATTTAGTATGATTCAGTCTGAATGGCAAGCGTTTCTTGATGAGGGAACATACCCAGAATTTATGCATTAAGCCACATGCCTTTATTTTGCAAAAAAGTTGCGTATAATGACACCTATCATGGATCCATTACAAATCGCGATGATTTTCATTCTTATTATATCGGTGGTCATTCATGAGATGGCTCACGGATTTGCCGCTGACTGGCTGGGTGACCCAACGGCTCGGTTACAAGGCCGTTTGTCACCTAATCCGATCGTGCACCTCGATCCTCTGATGTCTGTCATTCTGCCCGGATTACTTATTATGAGTGGTTCACCGATTTTGTTTGGTGCGGCTAAGCCAGTCCCGTACAACCCGTACAATTTCACTAACCAAAAGTGGGGTGAAGCGATTGTGGCGGCGGCTGGTCCGGCTTCTAATATTGCGTTAGCAGTTATTTTTGCACTACTCGTTCGCTTTGCCGATGCCTTAGCATTGCCTGAAACATTTATCGTCCTGGCGGTGCAAGTCATTATTCTCAATATTTTCTTAGCGTTCTTTAACCTGGTGCCAATTCCGCCACTAGATGGATCAAAAATCTTACCCCGACTACTGCCGTATTCACTGCGTATGCAATACGACCGGTTTCGATCGTTTCTCGAACAAAACGCTTTCCTGGGATTCGGGCTAGTAATTTTCATTTTTGTAGTTTTCTTGGCCGAGCCGCTATACCGGGTGACACAAATGCTGACATTTTGGCTTATCGGCGCTTAGCAGAGCGTATTGCAATATTATCTATATGTAGTACATTACTCGGGCTACATTATGGCAACAATTCAACAATTAACCCGTAAAAAGCGAACCGACAAAGCGCGAAAGAGTAAGCGAGCGGCTTTGGAGACTGGTTTTAACAAAATCAAGAACCAACCAAACTCTTACTTCTCTCCGTTTAAGCGTGGTGTATGTACTCGAGTAACAACCAAGACTCCGCGAAAGCCGAACTCAGCGATTCGAAAGATTGCCCGAGTCCGACTATCAAATGGTCAGGAAATTACCGCGTACATTCCAGGTATGGGACACACTCTCCAAGAGCACTCAGTGGTGCTTGTACGAGGAGGACGTGTGAAGGATATCGGGGTCAACTACACAGTTGTACGTGGAAAATACGATGCAACTGGCGTTGACGCACGACGAATGGGACGCTCTAAATACGGCGCCAAAAAACCTAAAGCTTAATAATTGAATTGATTTCCAGAATTGCTTTGTTGCACTGCAGTAAATTTTCCTTCACCGTACCGACGTACGACTCAGAAAAATTTCTTTGTGCGCAGCGCACTTCAGAAAATCATATTCAATTATGACTTTAGTGGCATAGCCGGAGGACTACGTTTCCTTCACATTACAAATAGTTTATATTCGCTACAGATTATATGACGCGATGCGAAGGATCCAATCCTAAGGCATCAACCTATGCGAAGAATGATAATTGTTTTTCATAAACAACTACATTCGCACTAATTAACAACATTATGCGACGACCAATCAAAAAACGTCCAACCGTATCTAAAGATATCGTGTACGGATCAGTTGATGTTGAACGCTTCATTAACTACATCATGCTCGACGGCAAGAAAGAAACCGCCCGCAAGATCGTATACGGAGCATTCGAGATCATCAAAGCTGACAAAGAAACCAGCGACGATCCAATGGAGACGTTCAATGCAGCCCTGCGAAACGCTGGACCACTAATGGAAGTTCGCTCACGCCGAGTCGGTGGAGCTAACTACCAGGTCCCCCGTGAAGTACGAGTCGAACGACGACAAGCTCTAGCCTACCGATGGCTGATTGCAGCAGCCCGAAAGCAAAAGGGAACTCCTATGCACAAGTGTCTAGCGAAAGAGCTACTCCTAGCTTCAAAAGAAGAAGGAGACGCAGTGAAGAAGAAAGAGGACACGCACAAGATGGCAGAGGCCAACCGTGCATTTGCTCACTTTGCTTGGTAGAAGAAAACAAATTTTGGACGAACTACTTCGTTACGTTCACGTAAAAAGTCGCTCGCTGGACCTATGTCCCGCTCACAACTTTTTCGTTCCGTGCCTCGTACTTCATTCCAAACCGTAATCACAAGAGAAAAGGCCGGAGAATTTGTGAATCATATCTTAGCGACGTGATTCACAAATTCTCCGGCTTTTTCCGTGTCTGGGTTTTAATATCTAAATTATGAAAACTGTAAACTAATTGAGCTCGGTTTTCTTGGAGAACACACATGTACATATGTCACTAGAAAAAAGCCTAGCTAGGGTTATAATGAAGATAATCCATTTAGAAATTCCCCAAGAGAATGGGACATAGTACTGTTGTAGGTTACGCGCGTAGTGGTGTATACATGAGAGATTCATGATGTCTCTCCCACCAATTAAATGCTCGCGAGACTTGGAGAGCAACCTTGTACAATGCCCCATTCTTCTGGGGATTTTCTTTTATTTAGTTGTTTAGGTACAAAAAAATCGGCTGCAAGATACTCAAATAGCACCAAAACAATAATCGCGACTTATCCGTAATGGACACATGCACAAATTAATGTGGTGGAAGAGTGTGTCTTACCTCCGACTCAATTAAACGTATTCGTTAATCGAATATAGACAGTATATCACGGTTTAAAACAGTGTTTTTTGACAGAAATAAATTTCTGTTGTGGATATGTGGATAAGCGCTTCCGTATTGCTATTGTGTTAGAACATACTATAAATCAAACTTATGATTAAAATGCGATTACATCCTGGGCCGTTTGAGCGAATCAAATCTGGGGCTAAAAAAGTTGAGTGTCGGTTGTATGATGAAAAGCGGCGTCAGTTGGCAGTGGGTGATCGAATTACATTTCAAAACCGAGAGGATTGTGCTGAAGTGGAACGAGTAGTTGCTGCGCTGCACACATTCTCCGACTTTGCATCAATGTTTGAACAATTCCCTGAAGAAAGAATCAGCAACGTATATCAGTACTACACTCCAGAAGATGAAAAGAAGTACGGCGTTATTGCAATCCAACGTAGATAGCACTTTTCGCATGAGGCTATCTTGAGTAATCAAGATAAGTATAATATCAAAAATGGTAATTGTCATAAATCAATATAAAAATCCGCGGCCGTAGGGTCGCGGACTTGGTTGTGTTGCGAGTGATTCAAATCAGCTCAGCGATGTTCATGTACCCGAAAAAAAGTGCGTAACTTGTCGAGTTAATCGGTACGTGGATTTCGTAGATGTCTGCGACACGAGTCCCGACTTGATATGTATCGACCTTCTTCAAGAAGACAAGGATTGGTGCAGTTTGTGCCTGCAGAACCGTGCAGTCATCTGGTTGTTCACTACCGCGCAGGTGTGGTTGCGAGAGTAGCAGGTTGAGCCAGTTTTCCATGCCTTCTTGGGTGTAGCACACCTTGGTGGTCTGAATATAGAAGCCCTCCAGTTCCGTATCAGCCCAGGCGCTAGAACGTTCGCCTCCTCCCCAGAGCGAAACGATGGGTGCAATCGCGAGCATGCGAACAATAGTCGTCTGATTTCCTTTCTCTTGGTAGCGATACTTAAGGTATACGATGTTCTAATGTATACCGCAAGCACTTGGCTGTGAACTTTTGTGCGTTTAGGGTGGGGATTCAGGTAGCTTCGTTTGACTTACTGTGGTTATTGTTGTAATTTTGCTTCGGCAATCATGCTCAATTCCCGATCTTTGGAGGAAACATAATGGTCGACTTTACTGGTAGTTCTGGTGCGTACACACTTACCGAGCCTCAGATGGCACTACTGAAAGGAAAGGTGCCAGCGATTGATATCGTTGGTGCAGTCAACTCACACATGAGTGCATATGTACGTACCGCAACTCGTTATCTGAGGTCCGTTGGATCGCCAGGAATTGATGTGTTCATAACGTCACCCGGAGGAAGTGTTGAGGACGGCTTAGATATTTTTGATGAGTTGCGCCTGTATACAGGCAAAAAAGTCGCAACCATAAATGACAAAGCTGCGTCGATGGGAGCAATTATTTTGCAGGCTTGTGAGGTCCGGCGATGCTCATTGCATAGTCATGTTCTCATTCATCACATCTCAACTGGTCGGGTAACACTTGATACCTTGCGCTCTCCCAAGAAGTTGGCCAAGATGCGTAAAAAAATGGAAATAGATCAAAGTCTCCTTGACCAGATCCTTGCCAACAGAACAGGTAAATCCAAGTCTGCAATACGACGTGCGTGCGCAAAAGATAAGTTCATGGATGCACAGCAAGCACTCGATTTTAACCTGATTGACGAAATTGTATAGAATAAAGTACTCCCGCACGTGTGCGGGAGTTTTTCATGCTTTAACTAAGGCGAGTTTATATATAAAAACCACCAGCGATACATTCATTCACGGGTGGTATTGAGGAAACTATGATGTCCCAAGTCAACTAAATGATATCTACAGCCCCTAGTTGCTTATATGAGCAACTGATCGCTTATTGTTACTTCAAACTATTGGACCGGCAAACAAAATGCTTCAGATAGACGCCGTTCAAATCGTTGCCAGTCGCTAGTTAAGTCAGGACTCCAATGAATTTTGACCTGCACGGTGTCACCAACAAAATAGATTTCATCTATAACTTTTTTATCGTTCGACTAGATGATACGCTGTCGGTCAGTCGCTTTAGTTTGCATGTTACAGCAAAAGGATCATCCGTCAGATCAGTTTGCATGATTACGGTAGTTGGTGGATGCCAGCGATGACTCGGGTTGTTCCCCAAACGATATGGGAAAACGTAGTCACGCAATTGCGGGTTGCTGTGGGTGACTGTCCTGATATGCATTTTTCTCTCCTGTGTATGGCGACTCCTAAATGACAATAGCAAAATAGATAACGACTGTCGCTAATATTTTATATTCGTAATATTGTTACTCAAATAAAAAACCATTCGCGCTATATTTTTCTTTGCTGCTGTCGCCTTACAAGCTAATAGTGCAGGTTGCCCGTAACTACCTATCCAAGCGTTACTTAGATAATCACCCCAAACGCACAACCCCGTGCCAGAATAGTTTTGTTAGAAACCAATTCAAAAACACGGGGATATGCATCATCATCTTAAACAATCAGACAGAGCTTGTATAGCCGCTCTGCTGC
>Ga0136601_1000144_pt1 | contig 35925 bp, 42 predicted proteins | sample AntRauMFilla2699_FD_181020 | JGI IMG/M metagenome (GOLD analysis project Ga0136601, IMG submission 181020) | Saline lake microbial communities from Rauer Islands, Antarctica - Metagenome Filla 2 #699 | ecosystem: Environmental > Aquatic > Non-marine Saline and Alkaline > Saline | place...
CCCACGATCTTGTCGAACGAGTCGGAGTGCATCGTCGGGCGGTCGTTCGGGTTGACTACCGGCCCGTGTGGAAGCACGCATCGCAGGACGTGGCCGTCGGCCTCGGGGCGTCGTGATCGGCAGCCGTTCATGCGTCACCTGCCTGCGCCCTGAGCGCGTCGTACGCGACCGTCTGGATGTCCCCGTAGGTGATGTATCCCGGCAGGTTGGGAGCGAACTCCTCCCACAACGCCTTCACCACAGCATCGGTGACGGTCACGTCAGGCTCGACGTGCGGAGTAGCATTGCATTGCGTACACGGCAGGTCTGTGCCGGTGATCGTGCCGTCATCGCACCACTTGGCTTGGCACTCCGGCTCAGGCTCTACGTGCGGGGTCGCACCCTTCGTGTTGTCGGTCCAGTAGGTGCCGTCGCTGTGATGGCGGTCTTCACGGCAGTCTGCGACGTAGTAGTTGCCGCACTCGTGCGTGTGGAGGTCGAGGCGCAGCAGCCGGTCGCCTCGCATGACGAGCGCATCGCCTTCCAACATGGTCCGAACGACGGCTGCGATCGAGCCGGTGGAGTCGTGTCGGTGCGCCAGCACCTCGTCGGTCTCGGTGGCTGTGGTCAGGGTCGCGTTGCACTTCATGCGTCACCTGCCTGCGTCTCGACGTGCGGGGTCGCGCCCTTCCAGTTGTCCCTCCAGCACAGTAGATACCCGTCCTCGGGGTGAGGCATCATGTGATCATCCGCACCGTCCGAGAACGAGTAGTGGTTGTCATTGTCAAGGTCGCACGTCAGCGTGTAGGTCGTGGTGTGTGTCGTGCCGTCACATCCCGGCTTGGCCGCCCCGCAGATTGTGCGGGTCCGTCCGTCGTTCACCATGAAGGTGAAGGGCTCGGGGCACGGTTCGACGGTTGCCGTGGTCAGGCGAGCGTTGCAGTGTGTCATCGGTCGTTCTCCCAGTTGTCGTTGTAGTCGTTCAGGTGTCGTGATCCTGCACGGCCTGTGTCACCGTCGCGGTTGCCTCGTCCACGCTCTCCACGACCGCCGCAACCGCTCCCGCCTCGGTCAACAGGCGGAGGATCTCCTGCTGAATGGCGCTCACCGGATGAGACTGATCGGGGTGCTTGACCTCCAGTGCGAGGAAGCGTCCCTGCACGCAGCCGATCAGGTCGGGCAGACCTGCCTGCTGGAACGGGCCGCCGTGCACCTTGAACCAGAACGAACCGGGGAACCCGGCCAGCAGGGCGCTCTTGACGCGCCCCACCAGCCGGGTCTCCGGTCCCTTACGTGCCATCAGGCCAGCGAGGACAGCGGCACGCCGTCGTCCTCGTTGTCGTTCTCGGTGCCGACACCACCAACCGCCTCGGCGGACATGTACGAGGCCACGTTGGCGTAGGTCTTGTCGCTGTTGGCACCCTTGCCCTGCGAGTGGGACACCGTGACACCGAGGCGCTTGCCCACCAGTGCTCGGGACACCTCACGCATGTCACCGAACGCCTGCGGCTTGATGCCGGTGCACACCAGCAGGTTGTACCAGTTGTCCTTGGTCGCACCCGCGTGGTTGTCGTTCCCGCTGAAGTTGTCGTTCAGCACGTAGAGCGTGGACCGGACGGTGCCCCCTGCCTCGGGGCCGTTGACCACCTTGAAGGTGAACAGGACGTTGTCGCCCTTGTTCTGCGCGTCGTTCGGACGTGACTCCCCAGACGCCACCTCCACGAGGTAGTCGCCCTCGGGCAGACGACGCCCGAAGCGCGGGACGTAGTCGTCCTCGAACTTCATTCCCCAGTCACTCATGTCTTGTCCTTTCGTATGCTGCACGGTGCAGCAGGTTGGTAAGTGTAGCAGTGTCAGTCGAGTCCTGCAACTCCAACTTCACGGAGGTACGCAGGAAGTGTCGGAGTGTTTTTGATGCCGATGACAGACGGCAACTGCTCAGACAACTCAGGGTCACAGCGTGTCTTTGCAGTCACCTTGTCTGAGGGCTTGATGCGCACCACGTGACGCTGAGAGTTGAAGTCGTCAGGATCACGGATCATGTGGGTGTACAGAATCTGGTCGGGACGTGAGATGGCAGCCGCAAGCGGCGTCTTGTGCAGGTCGGGCTGCATCTTTGCGTCACCTTCGAGGTCATCGAGGGTCTTGGTCTGGCTCGTCATGACGACGTGCATCGGGCGGTTGGCAGACGAAGACGCCAGCCCGTACCAGAACGTGAAGAAGTCAGTGAACCAGTCGCCCAGCCCACCCCAGAAAGCGAAGTCGGTAGCCGGACGGTCGCCTGTGTAGGGCTCATCCATCGGGTGCTTGAGCAAGTGCTTCTTCACCATGGTCTGCAACGCAGAGACCGACTCGATCACAACGCAGTCGTAGGCGTGGTCGCCCTTGTGCAGATCAGACCACAGCACCTCGAACTCACGCACGTTGCGCACCTTGTGCATGATCAGGTTCTTGCTGTGAGGTGACCCTGCGAGGGAGTTGACCCCCTCCTCACCGGCAACGTACAGGTACAGGGTCTTGCCCAGTTCTGCGATGGTGCCCGACAGGGTGGTCTTGCCGGTACCCGGCTGCCCATGGATCAGGATGCGGGCATGATCAGGAACATACTTCTGACCGCTGATGTCTCCGAGCAGGCTCATTCGTCATCTCCGTTGTCGTTGCGTCCGTACAGGACCCACACCACGAAGGCGAGGAATCCGTAGAACAGCAGGTTGTTGAAAACTACAACGTAGGGTTCCATCAGCGTGTCTCCGATACAGGATCGCCCAGCACGTAGTCCTTGACAAGTTCGCTGGTGTCGTTGCCGTAGTAGTCAGCCACACACAGCGACTGGAACTGACACCAGTCACAGTGCATGCCGGTGTTGCGGATGGGAGTGCGCTCTTCAGGCAGGAGCAGGGAGTGGTTGATCAGTTCGTTGCTCTCTGTCAGCAGCGTGCGGATCACAGTCTCGTTGACCGGCAGTAGCCGGCGGTAGAAGAAGGTCTCGTTGCCCTCCTCGACAGCCTTGACGTAGTGCTCGTTGAACCGCTCGTCATCAGGACCGTAGTCGTAGTCCCCCTGCTTCAGCGTGTCACCGAGCAGCACGTACAGGGCGTGCTCATCGAGCACGGTCTGGTTCTTGTAGAGGTTGCCGGCCTTGGTCAGCCGCACCTTCGGCTCACGGGTGATGGCGTAGTCGTACTCGACCGCGATCGGCTCCTCGCCGGTGAGGTTGTGCAGCCACGGAGCCAGACCCCATGCGTACAGGTGCATCTGGCTGTTGGTCAGCCTGAAGTCCGACGAGGAGGTGCGGCTTGTGGTCTTGTGGTCACGCAAGACGACCATCCCGTCTTCACGCTGCACTACACGGTCCACCTTGCCTCCGTACTTGATGCCCGTGGTCTCGTCAGTTCGCTCCCACTGCACCTCGACACCGAGCACCTTGTCGGTGGCGAAGGATCCCTCGCTGAACCAGCGTGCGGTGTACCGCTGGTACAGGAACCACACCCGCTCGGGAAGGGCGTCGATCTCCTCGTCCATCCCCACCATGTAGGCGTGGTGGTAGTCCTTGATGTAGTTGTGGATGATCGCGGGCCAGTCAGCCCCGGTCTCGTACTTCGCAGTGAACAGCGGTTCGAGATTGTCGATGCCGAGGTCGATCACCTCGGGCCGTTCGAGCAGCGTCGCCTGTGCTTCTCCCTGCTTGAGTCCCTGCCCCTGCATCAGCGCGTGGAACCACGAGCCGAGGAGCATGGGGACGTTCACGTCAGAGGTTGGGCGTGACAGCCTGTCGATGTACTCGTACGTGAACTTCTGCTCGCAGTGACGCAGTGTGTTGAGGGCACTGTTGTGCCAACGTCCTTCTCTCATTCCCAGTCCTTCGTCTAGTTGTGCAGTGATCTCCCTATTCCTCACGTTTAGGAGATCATCAGGAGTTTTAACCGATAGTTGGCCTGAGGATCCTGAAGCCCGTAGTCAGGCTGTCTTCTGCTTCTTGGCCTCAGTCTCCGCACGCTTCGCTGCACGCTTAGCGGCAGTAGCGATCAGACCCTTGGCCTCGGGAGCCTTGGGCGACACGATGATGATGCTGTCGCCACGCTTCTGGACGATGTAGCCCTCGGGGGAGACACGGTTCAGGTACCCGGCGCGTCCACCGGAGGTGTCGTCATCGAAGGCGACCTCGATCTTGCCGGTCTTGGCGTTCGCAGCCGCCTCGAACAGGTCGTTGTACTTGGAGGCCCCTCCAGCGCGGTCGATGCTGGGGATCTCAGAGATCTCGGTGATCTTGTAGGACAGGTCGCTCATGTTGCACTCCTCAGGGTGTGCTCTTCGGTGTAGTAGCCCCAGCGGGTGCCGAGGCTGACATCGACCTCTATTGGGAGGTCGAAGGGGTAAACATTCGTCATCTGTGAGAGGGATACGAGTACTGCTTCAGCCGAGCCAGCTTCCAACAGCACTGAGTCATGCACTGTACCAACGATGTGAAGGTCAGTCAAGTTCAGCCTGTGCTTCGCGGCATTAATCGAGACGAGAGTTCGCAGCATCATGTCCGAGGCACTGCCCTGCACAGGGCTGTTGATCGCCTGCCGTTCCGCTGCCCCCGCCTTCATCTGATTGGTTGAGTACACGTCAGGCAGCCGGCGGTACCTGCCGAACAGGTTCCGAACGTAGCCGTTGTCTCGTACGAACTGACGCTGGTACTCGTGCCATTCGCCCAGCCCTTCCCACGTGTCGAAGAATCCGTCACGCAGGCGCTTGGCCTCGTCCAGTGTGAACGTCACACCGTACGTGTCTTCAGCATAGTCTACGAACTTGGAGGCTCCCATGCCAAAGATGAACCCAAAGTTGATCGCCTTGCCTGCCTGCCTCTCCTCCTTGGTCACGTCCTCGACACGCCCCCCCGTCACCAGAGTGGCAGCCACGCTGTGCAGGTCGGTGCCCCTGCGGTACGCCTCCATCATGGGGTTGTCGGGCTTGACCGTGTCGTGCACGAACTGAGCAGCGACACGCATCTCGATCTGCGAGTAGTCAGCCTCGCAGAACCAGCCGCCCTCGGGAGCACGAAACAGGTGCTTCAGTTCACGTGAAACCTGCTGCATGTTCGGGTTCGAGGAAGACAGCCGGCCCGTGCTGGTACGCGCCACGTTGAACGAGGCATGCACCCGGCCCTCATCGTCGGCGTTCTCCTGCCACGACCTGATGAACTGCGCCTGCTTCGACCCGTGGCGGTAGGTGAGTAGGCGCTCGGCCACCTCGGAGCCTTCACGTGACAGGCGGGTGAGCACGTTGGCTGCCCATGAGGGGCGTCCGGCGGGCGTCATCGCGTCGATGCGCAGGTGCCCCTGCTTCACGGCCTGCTCGGTGAACGCGAGGAACCACTTGGCCGTGGCCTCCCACGACACCATCGGGTAGTCGTCGGGGGCCATGCCGTACTCCCTCGCGCGCCGCATCAGCCACTGCGCTGCCTCCTCGACCTCCTGCTCGGCACGTAGCAGGGCACCAGCGGCCCGCTCCCTGTCGAGGAGGATCCCCCGGTGCTCTGCCCTCATCAGCACCCTCTGCGCACCGTGGACGGTGAATGCGAGGCTCGTGAAGGCATCGTCGGAAGCGGCGAGGTGCTCGGCCTGCTCCTTGAACAGCCGAGCGGTGGCGATGGTGTCGTCGGCGTTGTACCGAGCGAGGTCGAACCACGGTGTGCTCATGGTGTCACGTACGTCGATGCCCCAGTCCCCACCCATCAGGTGAGCAGCCTGATCCTTCAGCCGCTTGCTGCGATTCTCGTTGATCAGGTGGGCCATCGTCATGGTGTCAGCCCACACGTTGCGGGTCAGGTCGAACCCGGTGTGGTGCCAGATCCACTTGATCTCGAACCCAGCGTTGTGTGCCACCAGCCTGTCGTGGTTGCGCAGCATGTGAGCCACGACACCCATGACCGATTGCCACTTGTACCCCCACGGCCCATCAGGGTGGGCAAGCGGGATGACCCACGTGTCCTCGTCGTTGGTGGTCAGCGAGATCGAGGTGATCTTCGCGCCAGTGGCACGGGGGTCAAGCCCGGTCGTCTCGATGTCGAACGCGACGAACGCATCGGCACGCTTCGCACTGCGCAGGAGGCTTTTGTGCACCTCGTGCAGTGCGTCCTTCGTCATCACTGTCTCGTAGTTCATCATCGTCCCAGTCGTCGGATCTCATCAGCCGAGTCAAGAATCACTGACTCAAGCGTTGCCTTGGTGGTGTGTGACTTCATCACAGCCTCGTCAATACTACCACGAACAATCATGTGGTGGAAGGTGACCGGCTTGGTCTGTCCCTTGCGGTTGAGCCTGTCTCGTGCCTGCTCGTAGTCATCACGTCGCTCAGACTGCGAGAGGAACACGGCATGTGAGGCAGCCACGAACTCGTTCACTGCCAGCGACACGGTGCGCATCTGTGCCACGATTACCATCGGCCCGTCGGCGTTGAGAAACTGCTTGCGGATGGTGCGTCGGTCATCAGACTTAGTGTTGCCGTAGATCATGTGAGTGTTCATCTTGCGCTTGAGCAACGCAGCGTGCATGCGCTTCACGTCATCCACGAAGTGAGCGAAGATGACCACCTTCTCACCTGAGTCGTACAGGTCAGCCACCAGATCAGATGTGTACTTGATCTTGCTGTCCCCGAAGTGGGTGACGTTTCCGCCGTCCGTGATGTGGCCCGAGGTCAACTGGCGCAGCCGCATCCACTGCGTGAGAGCGTTGACCGAGATGTGAGGTGCGCTCCCATCCATGGAGATCACCATCTTCTCAGCCATGTCGGTGTACGCCCTCGCCTCGGCCGGCGTGAGTGTCACGTGGTGCGTCACATCGGTGACCGGGGGCAGGTCGAGGGCGTCGTCCTTGCGCACGACGATGCTGTCCTTGTCGCGGAGCCTGCGCATGTCGTCGAGGTTCTTGAACGCCACCACCTGCTTGCCTCGGAACCCACCGAGCACGGCGTAGCGGTCACGGAACATCACCACGCTGGTGCCGAACCGCTTGGGGTTGAGGAACCGCCACTGTGCGAAGATGTCCATCGGGCTGTGAGGTGCGACGGTGCCCGTCATGATGATGCGACGGGGGAAGTCCTCGGACAGCGCGGCCATGGCACGTGAGACGTTCGAGGTGTAGCCCTTGATGCGGTGGCTCTCGTCCACCACGCCGACCTCGAAGCCCTGCTTGCGGATGGCCTCGGACATGGCGTTGCGCACGGTCACGGTCTTGGTACCCGGCATGGTGTGCGACTGGCTGAACACGTCGAGGTTGACGACCACGACGGTCAGCCCCGCGACCTCGGGCAGGTCACGCACGGTCTGCACCTTGGCAGCGCCCGGTCCATCGAGCACCACCACCCGGCGATCGATGTGGTCGGGCAGGTGCTTCTCGATCTCATCGGGCCACGTGTCCACGGCGGACAGGGGGCACGTGATGAACGCCTTGGCGCTGCCGTGCTTCACCGTGAGCGCGCCGAGGTAATCGATCACGACCTTGGTCTTGCCGAGACCCGGCTCCATCAGCAGCCCGCCGACGCCGCCGTTGTTGACGAGCATCCGCAGCGCCTCGATCTGGTGGGCCATGGGCTTGGTCTTGTACTTGTAGGTGCTCATCGTCTGCCTTTCGAACATCTGTTCAGTCGGGGCAAGGGGCTTGACAGGGGGTGTATGATCGTGGAGATCCGGGCGGTGGGGAGGTGCCCCAGAGGAGGGGCCCCGCCGACCGGCGAGTATCGACGGGACGATCATCGCCCCCCCGTGTCATGCCTCTTGAGGTCACGGAGACTCACCGTTCCGCAGGGTGAACTCGACCGAGACGCCGGGATCCACCTCCACATCGAAGTGCCGTTCGCGTTGCAGGTTCCCGCCACGTGCCTTGATCGTGTAGAGATTGTTGAATCCGCTGGTCTTCTCGTCCCACTCTCTCCCCTTCGGGGTGACCATGGTGTAGGCCACGTGAGCGGACGCCTTCTTGATGGGTGATCCGGCGAGGTCACCCTTGCCACGTGTCTTACCTGTGTGATCGAGCAGTAGCACGGTGCTACCGCTGAGCAGGAAGGCTTCGACCTGCTTCATCGCAAGCCCCATGTCGAGGGCTATGGACTGGTCGAGGTCAGCCACGGTCATCAGATCCCAGAGGGAGTCGATGATCACGAGGTCGTACGGTGCTGCGTCGGTACGCACTGACTCCATGTGCGATCCTTCCTTCACGGACAGGCCGGGACGTGAGGCGTAGCGGATGCTAGACACCTCATCCTCGGTCATGCCTAGTGCGATGCACCTGTTGGCAATGTCCTCGGGGTCGTTCTCTTCATCCCAGTAGTAGACAGTGCCACCTTCTCGGATGACCTGACGTGCAGCCCACAGTGCGACGAACGTCTTGCCTGTACCGCCGTCGGCTGCAAGAACAGTGAGCCTGTTGCGCTGCAAGAAAGCAGGCACCAGCCAGTCTGTCTCGGGCACCCCGTCTCGAAGGATGGCCGAGAGATCAATGTACGAGATGAGTGTCTCGTTGTCAACTTTATCTTCATCTTCGGGTTCACCGAGGGCACGGTCAAGCCAGTCAACAGCGTCGCTGACAGCCAGCATGTTGTTCCCGTATGCCTGCTTCAGGCGTGGGATGCCGGTCGTCTGCTTGCCATCTACCCACCTGTCCAGCGTGGTGCGTGCGTTGACCACACGTGCATCCACCTCGTCGTCGTGGCCTAGGTGTGCCACGGCACCGACGATCATGAACAGCAGGCCCGGTGTCTCACGTAGCAACTCGTACCTGCACAGCATGCCGGCCAGTGCGAGTGACGTGTCGTGCCTGTTCCCCTCACGTGGCCAGTACCTGCCGAGCAGGCACACGGCAGCCGTGATGCTGGCGAGGCGCAGCAGTTGCTGCTCGGTCAGCACCTTGGGGTTGGTGCCCCAGTTTGTCCACTCGTAGGGGTTCCCCGAGGGGTGGATGCTCGGCTCGACCAGCGTCTGCCGGCCAGTTCCTCGCACCTCAAGGATCGTGGCCTTGCGGGCGTCACCGGTCTGCTCTTCGAGGCGGTCAACGAACTTGACATAAGCAGACCAGCCGTCACTGCACTCGTACCACATGTGAGACTTCGGGCTCCCCACCCTGCCTGACATGAGCGTCGGGGGTAGGAAGTCGGACGCCACCTCACGTGCACTGGGCCAGTCGAGATCGACATCGATGAGGCCGCCGCTAGGCAGCCCTGTTAGCAGGCCCACGTTGCCCTCGTCAGGTACGTCAACAGTGGCTAGCGTGGTGTTCTGCCATCCGTCAGTGTATGGCTGCTTGGTTCCTGCCCTGATGGGTACTGCCACCCACCCTTGTTGTGTGTACTTGTGGACCCAGTCCTCCAGTTCACTCACTTCGTCTTCTTCCTTTGCTTGCTCCGCTTGCTAGGCCCCACTTCACCGCGCTGGTTACGCGCCACGTGCAGTGCCTGAGCGGTGGCCTTCTGCTCTCCGTACGCATCGTTCAGATAGCGCACGACACGTGGCATGTGCATGTAGTTGAACGCTTCTTGGATGACGGCGTACTTCGTCTGAACAGCGTCCTTCCACTCCTTCCTCGTTCGGTCTACCTCACGGAACGCCTTGACCACGTCGTCGAGCATCTCCTTCTCCCGCTCGGGGGTGGCGTAGCCCTTGCTTCTGTCAGCCATCTAAGAACCTTTCTCTGGTGGACTGGGAACCCTAGCACCCCCCCGTGCGGGGGTCCAGCCCTCGACACGTGAGATGACACACGGGTGGAGGGTCGCTACCCTCACTTTTGTACGGTGGTCCCAGTCCTCCGTCTTAAGCAAAGCCCCCGCAGCCTGCCTTCTGCGGGGGTCTTTGCGTCAGATGATGGGGATCCATCCACGGTCATAGGTGCGCCGCTCGTACTCCACCAGACGCCTCACGGTGTCGGGGTGGAGGGTCGCCACACGTGGCGTGAACAGGTCACGTAGCCAGCGCATCACGTGCCCTTCTCCATCTGGTCGATGAGGTTGCGGGCCTCCGCGATGCGGTACTCCGCAGTGCCCCCTCCCTCACGCTCGACCTCGGCCCAGAACAGGGCGAGGCCGGCGACGTTGCGCTGCCTCGGGGTACCCCGCATCTGCGTGCGCATCTTCTTGAGGCGCATCATCTGCGTGGCGATGGGGTCGTCGTCGGCGGTGGCCGTCTCGTCGTTGCTCATGTCGTGTCCTATGTGAGGGGCGGGGGCCGGAGCCCCCGCCATGGTGTCACAGCAGGGCTGCCTGCCGTGCGAACACCTCGGCCTTGGCCTTGAGCGGCTCGTCGGTGAGGTACGTGCGGCTGAAGTGCGTTTCGTCCGAGCGGTAGCCCCGGACGTGGTCGAGGTACTCACCGGCAGCCTGCACGAGGCCGTAGGCGGTGGGCCTGATGACCTCAGGCGTGGTGCCCTCGCCGTCGTTGAGGATGCGCCGCAGATCGCCACGTGCCTCCTCGACGTTGGCCTTGACGCGGTCGCTGATGAGGGCGGCGGCGTCGGGCAGCGGCATCATCATCTGGATGAACGCCTCCTCCTGCTCCGCAGTGATGCGGATGCCGAGCAGGTCATCGGCCCAGTCGAGGTAGGTCTGCCGGCTGTCCTTCAGCCCAGCGATGACCTGCTTGGCCTCGGCCACACGGTCGTTGATGCTCGCCGTGTGGCGGAAGGTGTACTGCATGCCGTGACGGTCAGCCTCGGCGTCGGCAGCACGGGACGTGTTGTCACACACGATGCGTGTCATCAGGCGCTGTGCTCGCAGGCTGCCCGACCCGTCGTGGCTGTTCTGCACTGCGAGGTAGGGCAGGGTCGCACCCTTCGGGTCACCGGGCACCTCGAAGGGGTCACGCAGACGGAGCAGGGCCCACACCTTGCGTCCACCCTTGAGCGAGCCGGCGGTCTCGTACTGCACCTCGGGGTCGTTGACCAGTGCCTCTGCGAGGGGGCCGAGGTCGGCGTTGCTGAACGGGGTGTACGTGTCGTTCATGATGGCGAGCCACTCGCCGTTGTCGTCACGCACGATGCCCTTCTGCCCGTCGATGCTGCGGTACTGCGGGGCGTCCGGCGTGCCGTACCGGGCGAAGACCGGCACCTCACGCACATCCCAGTCGAGGCCAGCGAGGGTGCGGGCCTCGTTCCAGTCGGTCACGTCACGGTCGATGACGTTGCCCAGCCCGTGCCATGCGGGCTGACGAACGAACATGCCGGAGTCGAAGTTGTGTGCCATGGTGTTGCTCCTGTGTATTGTTGCGGTGTTGTCGTGCCCCACCATAGTAGCAGGTCACTTTTTGATTGTCAACCGAAAACCTTACGCTTCAGGTTGCCGATGGTTGCGTTGTGCTTGCGAGGATCCACGAGTGCAGTGCCTCCGTGGTACTCGGTCACGTCACGCATGAGGTCGTCATTCTGATCGAACGTCCAGCGGAATGACTCGTCATCCCAGCCATCCCCCACGCAGAAGTGCCCGATGCACATGAGGTAGGCGGCGAGTGACATGTCGGTGGTGTGGAAGTACATGATGTGTGTCCTTGTGTGTGGGCGGGGGCCTGCACCCCCGCCGTGGTCAGTCAATCTCGACGCTGTCGAGCGTTGCGCAGTCAACGTAGACACCGTCGGGCAGGTCGATCTCGTCGGCGGCGAGCACCTCGACGCGCTCCTCCTCCTCGGAGGTCAGCGTCCCATCAGGTGAGGCCATGCAGGCCACGCTCACTTCGATGACGAGCGACACGGGGAACGGCACGCTGTACGCCTCGCTGGTGCAATCGTCCAAGTCGGCGGTGAGCACACCCTCTCGGTGGTTGATGCCGTAGGGGAACAGCAACCCCTCCATGTCGGAGATGTCTTCGATCATGATCTCGGCGTTGCCGCTCGCCTCGACATTGACAATGGCAGTGGCCTCGACCAGCGAAGGGACGATGAGACCGTCCTTCACGTGATGGCCGGGGATGACGAAGTGTGCGCCGTCCTCGTACGTGTCGTCGACCACGGCCTCAGCGCCACCGAGGCAAGCGGACAGGAAGTCGGCGAGTCGGTCCCCGATGTTGCCGACGTGCTCCACGTACGACTCACGTCGAGTGGGCATCTGCTCCAGCGCCTGCTTGATGTGCTCGTCGGGAAAGTACTGTTCCGAGGTGCCGTCATCGTTGATCTGAACGTAGGTAGTCATGGTGTGTGTCCTTGTGTGTTGTTGGAGTGTTGTGCCGCCCCACCATGGTAGCGGGGCGGCGTTGACCTGTCACTCAGCGAAGCGCCTCCGGCTTCCATCCCTTCAGTGCTTGCTTGATGAAGGCGTTACGTGTCTTGAGGGACACGTTGGTCGTGAGACCCACGTAAGGTGCTAGGTCATTGATGGTCGGGGAGAACATTGCGTCATCGATGACGTACACAGCGCGACCGAGGGTTGCGACGAACCCTGCACGCCATGCGAACTCTTCGGCGTCCTCGGCCGTCTTGATGCCCGGCATGTCGACGGCCATGGTCGTCCAGACGATGGCATCGAGCATGTTCCGCTCTCGCTCTGTGTACGCGGCACCCTCGCCACGTGTCATGACGTCAGCGTAGATGTTGGTGTCTGAGGCGTCCCAGTTGAGGCTCATGTGTGATCCTTGTGTCATGTGATGGGCGGGGCATGTGCCCCGCCCGGTGTGTGTGTCAGGCCAGTGCGTCGTTCAGGCTGTCACGGAGGGCGGTGGCCTGCTCGATGCTCAGGTACCCCTCGACAGAGGAAGAATTCTTGCTGAGCGTGACCACGATGAAGTCGTCGCCCGGCGCCTCCACGTACATGGCCTTCGCCATGTCCGCCCTGTGGATCGTCGCCATCACCCAAGGGTGGCTGTTCGTACAGTACGTGCCGACCCTGAGGTCGAGGACCTTGTACGTGGCGCTGTGCATGGTGTCTTCGTTGTACGTGCTGTTCAGGGTGAGTGTCGGCATGTCAGCGGGGAAGGTGGTGTTCATGGTGTGTTCCTGTGTTGTGTTGTTTCGATCTTGCAGTTTCCACTGTACAGCATCTGTCAAATCGCAGTGTCCCGAAGGGCTTCGCAAGAATGGGGCTTCACGATGACGTGGTGCGAGTGCGACGTGCGGCTCATTTCACGCCTCACGTAGGACTGGGGCTCTACCCAGCGGCCAGTGTTCACGTACTCATCACATGATGCGCACTTCGTGAACACTACGTATGCGAAGCCGTCCATTACGCCGATGGTTTGGGATGTCATGCGAGGGCCTCCGCAGTGTCGATAGCGTGGTGCTGCACGGCGTGCGCAGCGTCCGTCAGTTCTTCACGTGTGGCGGTCATGCTCCCGACCCAGTCCTCGCAGTGGTACGTGATGGTGAACGTGCCCCCGTCCTCCCGCGAGATCGTCACGTGATACTCGATGGGCGTTGTGCGTCCGGCGAATTCGCTGCCGGCGGGAACGGTGAAGGTTGCGATAGTCATGATGTGCTCCTGAGTGTGTGATGGCTACGTGAGGGGCGCTACGGGGGTGGCACGGCCAGCGCCACCACCCCCAGAAGCGCGGCCCGTAGGAGGGTCCGGCGTGTCATCAGTGGGCGAGGAGGATCATCGTGGCACCGCTGCGCTCCGTGGCGCAGAGCGGGGTGTCTCCTCCGCAGGCTCGCTTGCCCTCGGTACGTGAGGTGCGTCCTGCGAAGCACCCGTCGGCCCGGCCTGCCATCTCGGGGCAGACGAAGCCCCCGAGTTCACGCTTGATCTCGGCGACGTGTTCGTCATCACGTGCCACCATCACGGGCTGAAAGCCCTTCGTCTTGGCCCTTCTGGCGTCTTCGATGGTGTCGCACGAAGCGTTGACCGCAGTGTCGAACGCCGGTCGACCGTCGTCCCACGTGTGGGTGTACGTGATCAGCGGGATGCCCGCTGCGTTGCACGTGATGCGAAGCGCAGCGAGGAACGCCTTGCTCAGGGCCCGCTCAGCGACGGTCCGGCCGTAGTCACCGATCACGCCGTACCGGATCGCCTCACATGCCCCGTCCGAGATGGCGTTGGCGACCATGCGCTGCGCTTCGAGGGCAGGGATGCCCTCGACACGGTCGGCGGTCCATCCCGATGGGCCGTCGGCGTAGCAGTCCTGTTCAGCGTCGCCACCGAAGCGAGCCGGGAGGTGAATGCACGTGAGGGGACACGTCTCGTACGTGCGTCCCTTACGTGGCGTGGTCGCCTCCGCCTCGGTGAACGCGACGGGATTGATGACCCAGATGCGTGCATCACGCTGAGTGGCGGGGCGCTTACGTACACCTTCGATGGCGGGGAGCACGGGAAGGCCAGTCAACTTGCGATTGGCCGATCCCTGCGCAATGTGAACGTAGAGGGTTTGCATGTTGTGTTCCTGTTGTGTTGTCGAGTGCTGCAGTTACCACTGTACAGGGAGTGTCAAGTCGGCACCCCCCGTAGGGTGTCAGTAGGAGAGGTAGATTTCGATCCACGTGCCTAGGGGACACGTGATCGATGTGCCCTCCGCGAGATCGATCCTCACGGCGCTGCCGTTCACGCGGGTGACGTCCTTCACGAGCATGCCCTCGTCACGTGAGACGTTGACCACGAGGTCATTGCGTCGGATGTCGACCGCCTTGACAGAGTCGCGGTAGTAGTTCAAGTTGCCCATTTTGTGCCCTGTTGTGTGTGTGTGTGTGTGGTGCTAACAGCACCGCGAGGCGCCCCACGTGAGCGGGGCGCTACGCGCTGACGTCAGCGGTCGTTGATCTCGATGGCAATCACAGCCACCCGGTAGCGGTGGTAGGCGAGAACAGCCTTGAACAGGCGCTCCTCACGTGCTGCCCACTCGGCCACGGCAGCATCCGGGGCTTCGTAGTCGGTCACGTAGTCAACGCATTCCATGATGACATCGTAGATGGCCATCTTACGGCGCTGAGCCTCGTGCATGCTCTCCACGTAGAGGCGGCGGATGCGCTCCTCGGTGGCGATCGTGGTCGGTGCGTTCGGCATGTTGTGTTCCTGTCGTGTTGTGGTGCTGCAGTGATTACAGTACAGCCTACCGCACGGGATGTCAACGAAGTTGACATCTGCGCGGTAGGCCGTGTGTGTCACGTGGTGGGGAAGTTGTAAACGATGCGGTCCACCAGCGTCACTTCATACGTGATGTGAGCGCAGACGAAGTCGGCGCCTGCGACCCCCATGTGAAGGTGATCGGCGTGGTCGGGGCACTCCGCCACGTACGTGGCAGTGACCCGCCCGAGGTGGCGGTCGATCACCGTGTCGAAATTGTGAAGGTGGGCGAAGGTCGTCTTCATGTGATGCGCTCCTGTTGTGTGATGTGTGATGTGCGCCCCCCGAAGGGGGCCTGTCAGGCCGCAGCCTCCTGCGAAATGATCGCCATGGCGGCCTCGATCTCGGCCGACCACGTGCTGCCCGCTGCGGCGAGTGCCTCCATCAGGGGCGAAGCCTCCCACGTGATGTCCGTGGCGGTGGTGGTGACCGTGGTGGTGTCCACCGTGCACTCCTTCGGAGTGATGTACCCCGCCGGAAGGTCTTGGATGGTGGAGAGCGGCGAACCGTAGGTCGTCACGGTCTCCGGGGTGTGCAGGGCCTCGATCTCGGCCCAGATCCCGGCGACGTCCAATGGCTCCGCCACCTCCACCTCACGTGGTGCGAGCCCCTCGATGACCTCGGCAAGTCGGAGGATTTCGTCCTCGTCGCCGAGTAGGGCGGCCCGGATCTCCCGGGTGTCCAACGTGAGGATCTTGGATCCGGCGAGGCGGAACGTCGCGGCCTTGTAGTTCCCCTTCGGGGACTTGATCTTGCGGCCGGTGATGGCGACCTCGGCGCCGATCAGGTCGGCGATCCTGAGAGCAAGGCGGTCTGCGGTGCGGGTCTTCATGTGATGTCCTGTTGTGTGATGTGCCGAATCGGGGTGATTCGGGGTGTTGCGGTCTCCATTGTTCCTTCTCAGTCATCGATCGTCAAACTATGTCCCAGAAAGTTCTCTAGCGCGTAGAACTGCGCGGGGAGAACGCACACTTCCTCGACGATGATGGTCGACCTTCGCCTTGTGTGAGAACGAACGAACTCGTGTCTCGCACACATGTGAGACCGACCGACCTCACGTGATCACATGTCGAGACCGACCGACCGACCTCACGTCGCGCGAGACCGACCTCGCATCACGTGATGCGCGAGAACGAACGAACTCGCGAGACGCCCACCCACCGATGTCAACTTGGCGGTCGCGTATGTGTAATGGAGCACCCTCTATGCTGTCGCTGACCACTCACCACAGGAACGACATGGCCATCAGCGCGACGTACTATGACTGCCCTGAGTGCCGGGGCAGGGGCACCTTGGTGGTTGAGATCGACAAGGGGACCGGGAGGGTTGTCCACAAGGGCTGCTCGGACTGCCGGGTCATCCTCAGCGACGACCAGCCCTCCCTGTTCGACGGCGACGACGGCGACGGCACCACCACCTACCCGTCTCCCCTCGGGGGACCGTGGTGGAGGCTCTCGAATGGCAGGAAGGTGCGGGGAGAGGGCGCGGCGCGGGATGCACAGGAGGTGCTCGATGCGACTGCGTGACGCCCCCACCCACACCCCCACCCCCGTCGATCTGGACCCGGCCACAGCCCCCCGGTGCGCTGTGCTGGTGGCGGACCCGGACACCATCCACGAGCACGAGGACTGGTTCGCGGCACCGCTGACACCGCCGGCCAGACGTGCCGTGGAGGTGTGCCTCGGTCAGTGTCCGGTCAGGGGGGAGTGTCTGCGTGCTGCTGTCAGCCTGCCCTCGGAGAGGGACCACGGCATCCTCGGGGGACTGCACCGCACGGACCGTGACCGGCTGCGGCGACGGGCCCGACGATGAGGAAGAAGGCCACACGACACCGGCTGTGTGCTGCCCACGGATGCACGAATGCGCTGCCGCCCACGTCGAGGATCGACAGGGTCTACTGCTCGTCCACCTGTCAACGCCGCGTGGCTCGGGCACGCACGCGCAAGCGGCAGCGGGAGGAGGCCAACCTCCCCCCGACACGGGGTGACCTGCTGATCGAGAACCTCGGGCTGGCGCCGGAGAAGATGACCAGCAGCACAGCAGAGGACACCGTCGAGTCAGGCAGCACGCCCCCAGAGAGCGGCATCCCCGAGAACATCGGTGGGGAGGGCTTCCAGAGGTTCGCGGCGACGCCGACACCTGACCAACTCAACGACGGCAGCCTGACACGTAGCGCTGCCGCAGCACAGCACAAGGTGGCCGTAACGACAATCACGGCGTGGATGAACCTCTACAACGCCATCACGGCGCGTGACGCAGCCGCACTCGCTTGGACTGAGGACAGCACAGCACAGGCACAGCGTGACCATGCTCTCTCCTCCTTCTCAGCGTTCAATGAGGTCTTCTTCCCAGACATCCTAACACCAGACTTCCACGAGGAGTGGGACGAAGAACTCACGATGGCCATCTCGGACGGACAGCGCACGATGCTGCTCGGGCCCCAGCGACACGGGAAGACCTCGTGGGGTGTGCGGCAGGTGCTGTATCGGATCGGCAAGGAGCCGAACATCTGCATCGGTGTCGTCGGTAAGACGCAGGATCTCGCGGAGAAGACCACTGCCGTGGTCCGCCAGTACCTAGAACACGACCCTCAGTTCTCCTCGGTCCTGCTCCCGCCGGACACATCGTTCAGACCTCCCCCCCGGCGGGGCATCCCGTGGACGAACAGCGAGTTCACGGTCGCCACGCGCACCAAGATCCTCAAGTCACCGACCGTGGTGGCCCTCGGCATCGGAGGTTCCATCCTCGGGCGCGACTTCGACCTGATCATCATCGATGACCCCATCGACCGCAAGAGCACCCTGTCCCCCTCGGAGCGGGAGAAGGTCTGGGAGTGGTTCACCACCGACTTCAACAGCCGCATCGAGCAGCACACGGGCGTGATCTACGTCGGGAGCCGCCAGCACAAGGACGATCTGCCCGGCAGGATCATTCAGAGCAACGAGAGCCGTCTGTCCACCGGCATGGAGCCGGACTGGAAGGTGTTGATCTACAAGGCCCACGACCCAACCTGTCACATCCCCCTCATTGACCACCCTGATGACGCCGAGGACGAGGGCAACGACTGCATCCTCTGGCCGTCCTTCCGCTCGGCGGCATGGTTGGCTGAGCAGGAGCGCAACAACCCCGATCACTTTCGGCGCAACTACCTCAACTCCCCCACATCGGATGCCTTCAGGCCGGTGACCTCGGAAGACATTGACCGCTCCTTCGAGACTGACACCTTCCTCAATGGGTCTCCCCGTGCGTACGGCACTTCACACGAGAATGCCCTGCTCGTTGCCTCGGTGGACCCGGCAGTGGCGAAGAAGAACGCCGCCGTCCTCTGGTGCTACTCGACCGTCAACAGGTCTCAGCCGACAGACCCCTACGACCCCAAGTCTACGATGCGCAATGCCCCGCTACGGGCCATCGTGGAGTACGACGAACCCGCCCCCGGCTCACCCGGCATCGTAGATCTCCTCGACAAGTGGTACAGGCAGTACAAGGTCACCGACTGGGTGTTCGAGACGAACTACTTCGCAGACCAGATCGCCAACGACACCAAGATCAACGACCTGAAGTCGCGCTACGGCCTGCGGTTCCACACCCACTACACCACTGCCGGCAACAAGCACGACCCGCGAGCGGGCCTGCTGTCGATGCTCTCGGGCCTACGCGCGGAGCCTCCCGGCTTCACCATGCCAGCGTCCACGGAGTCCCGTCGCTCGATGGATCGGTTCGTGCAGGAGATGCTGTCCTACGACCCTGAGTCCACCCACTACTCGTCTGGGCGCAAGCGCAACCTCGATGACGACCTGCTCATGGCCGCGTGGTTCGGGTGGTACTGGATGGAGCGCAAGGTCAAGGGCAGGCAGGACACCGCCGTGTTCGAGTACGGGTCTGGATTCACCTCGTTCAGCCCGGCACGCTGGGGCACGCCTCCATGGAAGGACATCGCTTGAAGACTGTGGATGACGTTCTCGAACGAGTGGATGAACTCCGAGACCTCAATCAGTCTCACCTCAAGATGCGTCAGATCACCCGTGCAGTTCTCAACGGTGGCGCAGAAGCAGTGGCCACGCTTGTCGCTGACAGTGACCTCGACTACGTGCCTGCTGCCAACATGATCCACAGCGCCATCGAGCGCACGGCACAGAAGTTGATCTTCCCGCCTCACGTTCGCGTTGACGCCCCTGCTGGCCGTGGTGGTTCACGGGCGCGCAACTACGCCGAGAAGCGTGAGAGGATCGTGGAGGCGTACGACGAGGCGTCCAACCTCAAGATGCAGATCCCGCAGGCTGCTCGGTGGGTGCCCGGCTACGGGTTCGCCGTGTGGTCCCTGAACGAGGGCGTGACCCACGCTGGCCAGCCCTACCCGGCAGCGGAACTGCGTGACCCCTACGGCTGCCTGCCCGGTCCGTGGACCGTGCACCAGCAGCCCGATGATGTGGCCTTCGTGCGACAGGTCTCGGAGTACAACCTCCGCAAGATCTATCCGACCCTGCCACGTGGCCTGAAGCCTCAGCGGTACACCGTCGGCGGCGCTGTCATTCTCGACCAGAACTACAACAGCAACTGGGCGTCGCAGGACCAGACCAACATGCTGCGTGTCATCGAGTACCAGTGCCACGAGGGCACCTACATGGTGCTGGAAGACGCGCAGATCCTGCTTGACTACATGCCCACTCCCGAGGGTGTCGGCGCTCCCTTCGTGGTGGCCAAGCGATTCGCCTTCGACCAGTTGATGGGGCAGTTCGAGCACGCCGTGGGCCTTCAGCAGATGATGGTCCGCATGAACATCCTCGCGTTCCTGTCGGTGCAGGACGCTGTGTTTGCAGAGACCAACATCTACGGAGAGATGCAGAGCGACGAGTACCGCAAGGGGCGCAACGCCACCAACCACTTCGACCCCGGCACACGGGTGGAGAAGTTGACGGACCCTTCGGTGTTCCAGCAGTTCCAGCAGATCGACAGGCTGGAGCGTCAGTTCCGTATGACCGGCGCGTACCCGGTGACCGATGACTCTCAGAGTCCCAACTCCTACGTCACTGGCCGTGGCCTACAGGAACTCACCTCGGCTAGTGACAACGTGGTGCAGGAGTACCAGTTGGTGCTGCGGGACGCGATGGAGCGACTGGACACCAAGCGCCTGATGTGGGACGAGGCACGCTTCGGCAACGTCGAGAGGACGATGCCCGGTACCCACAAGGGATCCCCGTACGTCGAGTCGTGGACTCCCAACACCCACATCAACGGCAACCACAAGACCCGACGGGTGTACGGCATCCTCTCGGGGCTGGACTCCTCGTCCAAGTTGGTCGGTCTCCTCCAGATCTCACAGGCTGGATGGATGGACGACATCACCGCGATGGAGAACATCGAGGGCATCGACAACATCCAGCAGGTGCGTGAGCGCCTTGAACGGCAGAAGGCCGAGGCACTGCTCGAACAGGCCATGCTCGCCATGGTCAACGGTCAGCCGCCTGACCTGCGGATCATGAAGATCCTCGTGGACTCGCTGGAGGACGGCCCTCGCAAGCGGCAGTTCGAAGAGGTCTTCTTCCCCGAGCCAGAGGAGCCGGACCCCGCCGCCATGCCCCCTGAGGGGATGCCGCCTGAGGCGGGCATGCCGCCCGGGCAGGAGCCTCTCGCGGCTCCCGGCGAGGATCCCACCACCATCATGTCCCGGCTGTTCTCGTCGGGCACCCAGACCAGCGCCGCCCAGACGGTGCAGAGCGTCTAAGGAGACCCCATGGTCCGCGCACGCAAGCCAGTGTCGGGGCCGGGAGCGATGTCCCAGCGCACCGACCTCAACGATCAGTCCACGCAGCCGGTGCGCTCAGCACCCGGAGGCGACTACGGCGACCGGCAGGGGGCAGAGCAGGAGCAGAGCGCAGCGCCGATGCAGGCCGCGTCCGCTCCTCCCGGCCTGATGGGCGGTGCCTTCGGCCCCACCGGCCGCCCCAACGAGCCGATCACGGCCGGCGCTGCCCTTGGCCCCGGCCCCGGTGCACCTCCAGAGATGGAGCCGGATCCTGACATGCTCCTTCGTGCGATGTACCGCAAGTACCCGCACCCTGATCTTGAGCGACTGCTACAGCGTCGGAGGATGTACTGATGTGGGGACTCTTCAGCGGTGACGATGACCTCGATGCAATCGAGGCATCCGATGCCCGTGAGGCTGAGTACGAGCGCCTCGTCTCAGAACTGACACCTGAGCAGGCAATGCGTGCTGCGCAACTGGCCGTGATGAGGCCCAACGCCTCCCTCGGTCTGGTCGCCAGTTCTGCTCTGGTGGGCATCAGCAATGACGAGTTCAACCGTCAGGCTGACTACGACACTCCTGACACGACCAACTGGCGTGACGGCGACGACATGCTGTCTCGGGGCCTCAGTGCTGCCTACGACGGTGTCAGCACGGTGTTCTCTGGTATCTACGAGCAGGTCATCAAGCCTGTGGTGCGTGGTGTGTTCCTCGTAGGCGACACCTTTGCACAGGAGGGCATGCGTTTCCCCGGCGCTGCCATCTCTGCTGCGAGAGAGGGCACGTCGTTCCGCGAGGAGTACGACGACTGGGGTGACAGCGCAGGCGTGAACCTCGTGCAGGGCCTGAGTCAGGGTGAGGGTTTCAGCGGGCAGTTGGGCACTGGCTTCTTCGTCGGCGGTGAGGCCGAGGAGGAGACACAGGCTGAGCAGCAGAGCCGTGCCATGGTGCGAGGCGAGACCGCGTCGCTGGGTCGGCTGGTGGCGGATCCCTTGACCAAGTGGATGGGGGACTCCAACGAGAACTACGCCTACGACTTCGTCTCAGGGTCCATCGACTTCGCCGGACAGGTCGTCCTCGATCCCGGCGTGCTGATCTCCGGTGGCACGACCACCATCGCGCGTCGCGGTGGCTCGATGGCTGCCCGTCTGGCTCGTGCAGGAGGGCGTAACGCGGACGAGGCCGCGCAGGTCGGCCGCAAGGTGCAGAACATCATGAGCGTCCCCGGCACCACGGCTCGTCGCCGTGCTCGGGAGTCGTTCCAGATCGATCAGGGCACGGCTGCGGCGCCGAAGAACCGCGCGCTGGCGGGGGACTTGGTCACGCAGGCGGACGAGGCTGCTGACGTTGGCGATGAAGCCATGCTTCAGCGTGTCGTGACCGAGATGAGTGGGCTCGTCAACAGCCGCGCCCCCGGCATGCGAGGTGTGGTGCGCAGCAAGGTGGACGAGTTCTTCAAGCGAGAGCGGATCTCTGAGCAGATCACCAAGATGGACTCTCCTACTGAGATCGCTGCCGCGTGGTCGAGCCAGCACACCCTTGACCCTGACATGTTTATCAGACTGGCTGACGCCACTGACGAGGCTGACACGCTTCGTTTGCTGACTGAGGCTGTGTCTGAGGGGTTCATCAAGGACCGTAACTTCTACAGTGGCATGGGTGGCAAGTGGCGCACTGCTATGTCAGAGTCGAAGTTCGGCGGCATCGCCCCGACTGGGTTCCTGCGTGCCGGTGACAAGATGATGTCGTTCGGTAAGGTCGACTCCATGCTGCGTCAGGTGGGTGTGGATGACCGAGAGTTCACGGACAGTCTCTTCCGCCGCTTCAACGACATCGACGCGAACGATCCTGAAGCCAATACGGTGATGCTCAACATCCTCATCGATGCCATGGACCGTGTGGCTGATGAGGTTGCCGGGGCTACTCGCATGGATCGCCGTTCTTCCACAGTGAAGGAGGTCACGTCGATCTTTCAGGACACCTTCGAGGGCATCCGCCTCTACAACGTGGACGCTATGGGGTCGGAGGCGTACTCCCCGCACAACCACGTCGAGACCTTCGCTGCTCCCGGTGGCGGCAGCATGCAGATCGAGGTGCCCGGTCCCGGCCTGTTCACCGAGATGAGCCAGATGTCGGTGCCGATGCCGGACGTGAAGGCGTTGCGTCGCATGGCGACCGAGAGCGACACGCTGCGGGCCATCTACACCAACGCAGGGTGGGAGGGCGGTACGGAGATCGCCTCGAAGTTCCTGCGCGGGGTGTTCAAGCCCGCCGTCCTGCTGCGTCCGGCGTACATCGCTCGCACGCTGCTGGACGACCACATGCGCATGGCCTCGGCGGGCCTCGACGGGCTGTTCCAGAACCCGCAGCAGTTCCTCGCTGCCATGGTGAAGAACCCACGGGAGATGACGGACCTGCTCGGCAAGGAGATCGGTGACATCGCGCAGGCTCAGGGCGTGCTGAACCACACGCTGATGGACGAGTTGGGCAGTCAGCCCGGCAGCCGCGTGGGCCGCATCTTCCGCGTGTTGCGTCGTCCTCCGAACGGCACCGACCCCGAGATGATCCCGAAGGAGTTCCTCGTTGCAGCGCGTCGTGAACTGGCGCAGTTGGCTAACGACGAGATCGCCCGCATGATCTACCGCTATCAGGGTGACACCGACAAGGTGATCGCGACGCTGCGCGGACGCTCGGTGATGACCCCTGAGGCAGAGGCTGCGTTCGACGCCCGGATCAACGCGTTCGGGCAGTTCTACGACGCCATCGGTGACCCCCAGCGTGTGAACGCTGCACGTATCAAGGCAGTTCGGGATGTGTCTGCCGAGGCTAACGTCACAGCACGTGAGTTCTGGGACATTCCTGATGACGTAGACCTTAACCGCCTAAGAGAGGTGGGGTTGTTTGAAGCGATCAACGAAGGACAGATCTCTGCTGACAACTTCCCCCTGTACCAGTCGTGGATGACGGGTGACCGAGAGGAGGCTCTTCAGACAGTTCTTGATCTGCACTCCTCTATTCAGGACTCACTCACTAGAGGGGGCATCACGGAAAGCGATAGGGCGGGACTCCTAAAGGTGCGTCCTTTCTTTGAGGGTAGGGACCAGAGGCTTATTGATAACTTTCTGGAAGGAAAGGAATGGGTCGCGTCTAGCGATCTTAATAGACTGCGTGACACTTTCCAGAACAACATGAGCCGCCTTGAAGAGGGGGTGGAGCCAGACGTAGTGTTCAGGACCTTCCCCGTCTCTGAGTCAATGAGACAAGTTGAGGGTGCTCCTCGTATTGCGACTAGAAACATCGCAGAGGGCATGCTAGAAGAGGGCAGGCTCAAGACCGCCACGTACTTCAGGGCGGGTGTCGGCGCTGCCACGCTGCGCAACCTCGTCAACGAGTTCGACCTCACGGGTATCGACAACCCTGAGGAGTTCATCGAAGAACTCTCTGAGGTTCTCACTGACCAGTTGACGATCTGGTCACAGGGCAACACTGAGGCTGTGCGTCGAGGAGTGAACGCACAGGAGATCCTCGGTCGTGATGACGTCGTGGAAGAGATCAAGGCAGGCGGCATGCACCACCTGCGCGAGTCCTCGCTGCTCGGTGAAATCGTGGCACGTGCCCCTCGCTACAACCGGATGAACGTGGGCGACGAGGCTGTCTCGTTCGCTGACGGTCCGCACCTCTACCGAGGCGAGCAGTGGACCCTGAAGCGGTACCAAGACCTGATCGAGAGTGGTGTCTTGATTCCCGGTGAGTACTGGGACATCAGTCGTATGTCGTCTCTGACTGACCGAACGGACAACACTGAAATCTTCCGTACGGGCGCACTGGCGTCGGCAGATATGAGGATGCTCGACCCCGGCGACAAGGTGGAGGTCGTGTTCCGCTATGGCGGAAGTACCCGCGCTGTTGACCTGACCACCGTTCTCCAGCAGGAGCGCGAACTCCTCGCCCCTGCCCAGCGGTTCCAGATCCGTGGTGTGAGAGAGATCGACCCATGGAACAACAACTTCGATGACCTTGATGAGGTGTGGCACAACCCTATTGAAAATGTAAGCACTCAGTACGACGATAATTTCGTCAATGACTTCATCTACAACAACGACGAACTTCCTGAAGAGGCAGTTGATGTTCTTTCGTCTGTAAAGTTCGACCTCCATGAGACCGATAACAAGGCTGGTCTGGTTCACCTCAACCAGTTGCTGCTGGACATGAACACAGGGAAGTTCAATCCGTGGAATATTCAGAGCGGTATGGATCTTGTTGACAAGGCAGCGAAGTACAGCAGCATTCCCGTTGACGATCTAGACCAAGTGCTGCGCTCTATGGGCGCAGAGCCTCTTGATATTGCGTACTGGGATCAGGTCGCTAACGACTTCATGAACACCGACGCCATGGGAGGCCTGTCTCTGTCTGACAACGCAGGTGCCTCCCGTCGTCTAGTGATCGACCTTGACCCTGTGGACGACGAGGGTGTCATCGGTGAGATCGTCTCTCGTGGAGGCAGCGACAACCTGCGTGACATCAACCAGAGCGTAGGCGTTGACAACTGGGACACTTTCCGGGGCCACTTCCCCGACGACCTCCCAGTCGCTGACGTGCGCCGGCTGCGCCAAGCACACGACGAGATCCAGACCCTGAGGGACATGCCCGACGACCTCGCGAGTGCGAGCGAGGACATGGTCGCGAAGTACCACCCGCTCCAGATGAACAGTGATGCGCGAGCACTGGTGGACAACGCTCCCATCACCCGAGACCCCACCTACATGCCCCTGTCGGTGTTCAGCGACACCTTCGACAAGGGCGGCGACGTGACGAGGAACACGGCGGGCCGCTCGCTGCGCCCTGAGGCGGGGCTGATGGTCAGGTCTCCCGTCGGCCAGAACCCCGTCGAGGTGCAGCGTCGCATCTGGACGGCTCGCAACACCATGGAGGGGATCCCCGACGGCGACGTGGTGGAACTCCCGCCGGGTCTGCGCGGTCTGAGCGCCGACGACCAGCGTGTGCTGATGCCCACGATGCACCTGCGCGTCAAGGGCGTGGAGGTGGTCAACGGACGCAAGGTCTGGAAGACCGAGATCATGGATCAGCGCAACCTCAAGCGCCCCGAGATCGACGCCCCCGACGCCATCGGCAGTGACGCACTGCGTCGCTTCGTGGGTGGCTCTAAGAACCCAGAGGCGCAGGCCCTCCTGACCGACGATGACGTGCTGCGTCGCTGGATCGAGTCGATCAAGGAGCGCCAGTCTGTGAAGACAGGAGACAACGACGAGATCATCGGCATGATGTACGGCGATGACGCTAAGGCTCCTGACGCTCCTGACTTCTTCGATGAGGCCAACAACGAGAAGATCGAGGAGTACCTGCGAGCACGGTACGAGTCGCTGCCCCCGCGTGTGAAGGGCCAGATCCCTCAGGACACTGACCGCTCCACCTACAACAGGGTGATCGATTACCTGTCTGACATGATCATCAGCAGGCCGTCCAACTACCTGTCTCGTGGTCCCGCGTGGCAGCAGTCGATGGTCAACAACCTGCGTGACCTGATGCCTCAGATGACTCCTGAGGTTCGTGCCGATGCTCTGAAGTACGCACGCGAGAACCTGCGCATGACGCAGTCCCAGAGGATGGAACTTGAAGAGGTCGCGGAGAAGTGGAAGGGCGCCACTGGTCGGCTGGACGACCTCGCCCGTGTGAACGAATTGGTGATCACCCACGCCACTCGTCAGGTAGGTGACCTGCTGTTCGACGTGCAGAACAAGAGCGCGTTTCAGGACGCCTTCGACAACTTCTTCCCCTTCGTGGATGCATGGCGGGAGTCGCTGGAGGTCTACGCCCGACAGAGCCTGCGCAACCCCGCCTTCTTCCTCCGTCAGGCCGCGCGCCTGCGGGGGCTGGAGGAGTCCGGCTTCATCTACACCAACGATCAGGGCGAGCGCGTGTTCGCCAACCCCGGCAGCACGCTGCTGAGCGAGTTCGTGGCCCGCATGAGCGACGAGACCAAGGGACCGGAGGGCAACGTCCTCGGGGTGCCTCTCGACGTTCTGGGAGCCGCCGGGGGTGCGCTAGGGGCAACCGCTGGCGGGCTGGTTGGCGGCGACGAGGAGTTGGGCGGTACCAAGATGGTGCAGGAGTCCCGACTCTCGGGCACCAACCTGATGTTCAACAGCATCGGTCCCGGCTTCGGCCCCATGGTGCAGTGGGCAGTGGGCGCCTTCGGTCCCACGGACCCGCAGTACGAGTTCCTCAATGAACTGATCAACCCCTACGGTGCAGCGTTCGAGTCGCCTCGTGATCTGGGCGACATGAACTCCTACTTCCGAGCACTGGCCCCGGCTTGGGCACAGAAGGCAGCGAACGCGCTGTCGCAGGGGATGATCAACGAGGTGCAGTGGAACAGCACGGTGAGCGACGCCATGCAGTACCACCTCTATCAGGGCAACTTCGACCCTACGGATCCGAACGACCAGAACCGTCTGCTGGAGGCGTCGCAGAAGACCGCGACGTGGAACCTGCTGCTCCGAGGTCTTGTGCAGGCGACCAGCATCACTGGTCCCAGCATCGAGGTGTACGCACGTACCCCCGAACTCGACCCTGACTGGGAGGGCGTGCCGGACTGGGATCCTCAGACGGACCCCGACGGCACGTGGCACAGCATGGGCGTGCTGGCGGACGAGTACTACAACCTCGTGGATCTCTACGGTGGGGACTTCGACCTCGCCTACCAGAAGTTCACCGAGACCTACGGGCTGGAGCCGGCCTACCTCGCTCAGTCTCGCTCGATGAGCGTGACCAACATGCCGGCTACGGCAGAGGCTGAGTGGTGGGCAGAGAACAACACGGAGTTCTTCAACCGTCACCCCGCAGTGGCGGGCTACTTCGCGCCCCCCAACTCCAGCGAGGACATCGACTACACCGTCTACCTCGAACAGATCTCTCGTGGCGAGCGTGAAATCATCGACCCACAGGGACAGTTGATGCTGGCCAACGCGACCCGTGCGCGTCAGATGAAGTACAACATTCAGGGGTTCCTTGAGGCAGGCGGTGTCACCGGTAACAAGTTGAACGAGGCGATGTACTACGTCAACGCCGAGGTCAACAACCGCTTCCCCGGTTGGGAGGGCGCGGCCTCTCCGATTGAGCGCCAGCCCACCAACGTCAGGATCTCCCTGCTGGAGGCAGCAGTGGAGGACCCCGCCGCTGTGAACACGCTGGTGTACGAGCCGCTGAAGAAGTACTTTGAGGCCCGCAGTTTCTATCTCCAGTGGCACGCGCAGCAGGAGGGCAGGCCCAACGTGCAGTTGAGGAGCAATGCGGCTCAGCCCTATCGACAGTTCCTGCGTGAGTACGGCAGGATGTTGAGCAACGAGAACGCGGCCTTCGCTGGTTTGTGGCGAGGTCTTCTGAGCAGAGAGGTGCAGGACTAATGGAATCGCAGCCGAACCAGATCCCTGCGGAGGACGACCCCCTCGTGGGGATGATGGATACCTCCTTCATACAGGACATGACTCCTGAGATGCTGGAGATGTTCACAGCCACGCTGGGGACGAGCGGTCAAGTGCAGCGCCCCGGTGAAGACCCCAACGTGCTCGGTGGGTACTTCAACGACAACGGCCCTCAGAACCTGAACCGCAACACGCAGGCGTACGAGCCGGGTGCACAGTTCAGCATGCTGTCTCGGATGAACACTGCCCAGAGGCTGGCCATTCAGGGTCGGCTACAGGCTCTTGGGTTCATGGGGAACCGCGACTACACCCCCGGTCTGGTTGACAGGGCAACGGTGGACGCAATGGCAGATGTGCTGACCATCGCCAACCGCACTGGCATCACGTACACGGCGGTCTTCGACCAGCAGCAGACAGCCATCGACGCAGGCCAGAGCCTCGCAGGACAGGGTTCCACGAACGGCCGTGTGTATGAGCGCCCCAACACTGCGTCGCTGGAGAACAGGGTGTTCAACACCTTCGAGACCGGCCTCGGTCGGCCTCCCACGCAGGCTGAGATGCGCATGTTCACCAACCAGTTGATGTCGGGCTACGACAGTGGGATCGCTGACCAGCAGGCAGCGGTCGCTGCGGCTGAGACCGGCAGGGCTGACGTGATCATGGAAGGCTCTGACCCTGCCGCTGAGTTCGAGAAGACGTTCCGGCAGAAGTACGCCGGGACCAAGGAGCGCAACGAGCAGCAGGAAGACACCACGGTGGCGCAGAACGTGGCCATCGGTCAGGCAGCAAACATCGAGCGAGCGGCAGGTCTGTGAGCAACTACGGCAACCCGACACCCGATGCACTCCAGTCGTTCAAGGCTGCCATCGCCAAGACGGAAAGTGGAGGAGAGGCTGAGCCGTACAAGGCAACCGGACCTTCTCAGCATCGCACTCTGGGATGGGCACGTGGCAAGTACCAGATCATGGATGCCAACTGGGAGAACTGGCGTGGTCCGGCTGGGTGGGGGGGAGCACACTGGTCGAACCCTGAAGCGCAGGAGGCAGTGGCTGACGAGATGTTCAGCCAGTACTTCCGCAAGTACGGCCGATGGGATCTTGTCGCCATCGCATGGTTCGGTGGTGAGGGCGCAGCGAACAAGGCACGTGACAACGGCATCGGTTCTGTAGCCAACCGCAGTGACGGCTACAACACCATCCCTGAGTACGTGTCCAAGACCATCGGCCATCTGGAGTCCGGCACCACCTCGGCCGACGTGCAGCGTCACATCGCCTCGACCGGCGGCCCGCCCGGTACTCCTGAGGGGCAGTCCCCGGCTGACGGCCAGCAGGTCAGGGTGAACAGCCCGAAGCGCAACATGGCTCAGGCTGTGTTCGGCCAGTTGCACAACTTCGTCAAGGCCAACCCCGGTGCCGAGGGAAATCAGGAGATGATGCAGCGAGCGATGGGATCCTTCTTCGGCATGGACCCCATGGCCGGCACCGCCTCGGTGCAGACCCGAGCACGCGGTGAGACGCCTCCCCCTGAGGCGCAGACCTCGGCGCAGTTGCCCGAGATGCCGACTGAAGCGCCCGGCCTCGGGCAGAGCGGAGTCCGCTGATGGCAGACAAGGCCAGTAACAAGGTCTTCTACCCAGAACTGGAGAAGGCACTTCGTGATGCACTTGGTCCTAGGTACTACACGGAGTACACCAACAGCAGGACCGGCTTGTTCATGAACCTCCTGTTGGCCCAGCAGTATAGGGTTGATGATGATGTCATGGAGATTGCACAGGAAGTGCTGTCTGAGACTGATCAGGCTGACATCTCTTGGTCAGTCATCAGTGGGTTCGTCAACGGAACACCTCTCAGAGAGAGGGCTGACGACCGTGTGGTTGACGATGCTCTCGAGTGGATTACGTCTCTAGAGACTGCCTCGACCTACGACTCTGGCATCTCTAGAGCAGTACGTGACCGTGACGCTCGGCTGAAGGAGACGGCTGTTCAGTCGTTGCGGGAGCAGCAGGAACAGAACGCCGCCAACCCCAGCACCAACGGCGGCAACGACGGCAACGGGCCGGGAAGAGGTTCTCCCCCCTCTACCAACGGTGGTGTGGACACCCAGTACCAGCCTCCTGAGAGTGACTGGTTCGGCATCCCCCCTGATGGTGAGGTGTGGAAGATCGACGGCAAGTACGCCGTGGCCTACCGCTCTGACCTCGGCGGTCCGTACATCTACTACACGATGGACGACGACCGCTTCAACGACGTGTTCCCGCAGGGGGCTGCGAAGGTGCGAGAGGTGAATCAGCGAGAGGCTGACCGCCTCGGTGTGACCCCCGGATCTTCGTACCTGCTGGACAACACCCTCGGGAAGAACTGGGAGGAGGGCTTCAACCGTGGGCTGGAGATCCAGACCCGCACCTCTCCATGGCTGGAGGACGGCGAGGTCGTGGCCACGGTGCTGGCTGCCACGCTGGAGGGCCGAGAGATCACCAAGGCGGACCTTGAGGGCACCACCTACTTCTCAGGGCGCTCGGACTCCGAGGTGCAGTACGTGGCCTTCTCGGCACAAGCCACGCCCGGTGAACTTGACCAGTACCACAGCGAGTACAAGGACACCATCCGCAACCAACTGGTCGAGGCGGGCATGCGGCAGCCCAACGAGACGGTCGTGAACTTCATGGCGCAGAAGTGGGCGTCAGGTCAGTGGACTGACGGATTCGCCTCACGTCAGATCGTGGCACTGGCCAACCCTTTCTCGTCGGTGGAGGTTGACGAGGAACTGAATGATCTGACTGGGGGCATGGAGTTCGACACGCTGGGCACGCGCTCTCGTCAGGTGGAGCAGATGGTGACGGACTGGCTTGGCCCGCACCACTCCAAGTCCTACAGCGCAGAGTGGTACAAGCAGTGGGCCGGCTCTATTGCTGACGATCCCAACGCGGAGAACGATCTCATTGAGGTGCTACAGCAGCAGCGCATGTCTCTGTACCCTGAGTACTCTAACAAGAACCTGAAGTACGCAGACATCGCTGGGCCGTGGGAGAACCAAATGCGCACTGTCTGGGGGCGCACTCCCGGTTCACAGAACGACTACGCAGTTCTTGACAGGGTGATTCGTAGCAACGACGTGAACAACGCTGGCAAGATCCTCCGCGAGGAGGGGCTAAACATGGGCGTGGGTAACGTCGTCAACAACATGTCCACTGGTGCTAACTCTGCATTCGGCGGTCAAGTAGTGAGGGGTAACTGATGGCAGGTCCACTGACACGACAGATGGTGGAGCACATCCGTAGAGAGTACGGATTCTCCAACTCCGGTGCTGAGCGTCAGTCAGTGCGGTACTGGATGAACGTCGAGGGTGCGTCCATCTCTGATCTGGAGCAGGCGCTAGAGGCTCGGCGCGAGCGTGAGGGCATGGGCAGGATGCGTCCTGACCCCACGGGACGCGGACCGGGCGGCAGCAACTACTCCCCGATGGCGGAGGGAGACCCTCTCCTCGGCTCTCCCGACCCGATGCTCGCCATGCAGACCGCCAAGATGGCGCTGCCGTGGGCGAGTGAGGCGCTGCTCTCCGTCTACCGAGACGCTTACATCGAGTACGGCGACACCGCGCTGGCGTTGCAGGAGGTGCGCAACGGGGCAGGCCGGCAGGAGTACGACCGCACCTTCTCGGGCAACCGTCGTGAGGACGGCACGCTTCGGCTGGGAGAGAACGAGTACCTCTCCACGGTGCAGTCGTTTCGCAACACCCTCGACATCCGTGGTCTCAACCCTGACACCTTCGAGCAGCGGTTCGGTGAGTTGATCGGTGGGGAGGTATCCGCCAACGAGTTCGAGTCTCGTGTCAGGGCGGTGAGTGAGAACATCGTTCAGCAGTCTGATGGCATCCGTCGTGCCTTCTCGGAGGCGTCAGGTGTGGAGTTCAACGACGCAGCAATCCTCGCCACAGTGATCGACCCAGAGGGTGTGGGTCGAGAACTGCTGGAGCGCAGGATCTCGGTGGCTCAGGTGCAGGGTTCCGCGATTGACGCTGGCCTGATGCGCTCGCGTGACCGCGCTGCCCAACTGGTCGAGGGCGGTGTCGGCCTTGCACAGGCGAGGCAGTTCGACCGTCAGGCTGGTCTCCAGTTGAACACCCTTCAGGGCATTGCACGTCGCCGTGAGGGGAGCACCATCGGAATGTCTGCTGTTGAGGACGCTTTCCTGCTACAGGAAGCCGACGACATGCGCAGAGTGGAGGGTCTCCTCTCTCGTGAGCGGTCTGCTTTCAGCAGGACACGTGGTCTGGTTCAACAGGAAGGCAACGCGCTTACGGGCCTTGCCCCTTCTCGATCCCGGCAGTGACACTATGAGTGAGGGCGAGCCGTTCGGTCGGCCCCTCCGGTCTAACGGCTAGACCGCAGCCCGTGTACTCCACCGCTCAGAGACACGCCAGCAGCCAGAGCGAGCAGAACCCGCCCACCCACTACCCCGCACGGCGCACCTCCCTCGGGTGTGTCAGCCAGCGACAAGAGGAGAGTCCCATGAGTGACGACACCGCAGAGCAGGCCACCCCCACTGATGACGGGGGCGAGAGCAACAACGTCAAGCGGATGCGCGAGCAGATCGAGAGCCTGAAGGCCGAGAACGACACCCTCAACGGGCGAGTTCGACGCACAGCGTTCGAGGCTGCGGGGCTTGACCCCGAGCGTGGCATCGGCAAGGCAGTGTTCCAGACCTACGACGGCGAAGCGACAGCGGAGAACATCCGCGAGTTCGCTTCTTCGGAGTACGACTGGAAGCCCTCGCAGCAGGCCACCATCGACCCAGCACAACAGAGGGCCCGCGCCCTCGGTCAGATGGGCACTACGGAGGAGGCGAAGGATCGTCTCCAGCAGGCTGACCAGAAGTCCGCAGAGGGCAACTGGTCAGAAGCAGGTCGGCTCAAGGACAGTGAACTGCTCGCCATTGCTCAGAAGCGCGGCTTCTGAGTCTCACTTCCAAGGAGTAACCCATGGCTGCCGTTAGCAACACGGCCACCACCTTCAACCTTCCGAACTACGTCGGTGAACTGTACCACATCACGCCTTTCGACACGCCTCTTCTGGCGATGATCGGCGGTGTCACTGGTGGTGTGTCCAACAACACCAAGGAGGACACGTGGCAGACCGACGACAACAACGCTGCTGCGCAGACGGCCGCACTTGAGGGCGCTGACCCGTCCTACGAGGAGCGCGACCGTGCTGACGTGAGCAACGTCAAGCAGATCTACCAGTACGGCTTCTCGGTGACCTACACCAAGCAGGCTGCTACCGGCAACCTCGCCTCGGACTCCCTCGACATCACGGGCTCCAACCCGGTGCTCGATGAACTGAACCGCCAGCGCACGCTGAAGTTGCGCCGGATGGCTCGGGACGTGGAGTTCACCTTCCTCAACGGTGCCTACGCCAAGCCCACGGACAACGCCACCGAGCGCACGACGCGGGGCATGGCCGACGCCATCACCACCAACACGGTGGCGGCGGGCACGGCGGACCTGTCCAAGGGTCAGATCGATGAACTGCTCCGTGAGATGGCTACCTCGGGCGCTCCGTTCGACATGCCGGTGATCTTCGCCAACGCCTTCCAGCGTCAGCAGATCAGCAACATCTACGGCTACGCGCCCGAGTCGCGTGACGTGGGTGGTGTTCGCATCGAGCAGATCGAGACGGACTTCGCTCGTCTCGGTGTCGTCTACAACCGGTACATGCCGACGGATGAGATCTTCGTCCTTGACGTAGCGCACCTCACGCCGACCCACCTCGCCATCCCCGGCAAGGGTCTGGTCTTCGTGGAGCCGCTCGCTCAGACTGGTTCCGCATGGAACTTCCAGTTGTACGGTGAGATCGGTCTGATGTACGGCCCCGAACTGTGGCACGGTTCCATCACCGGCCTCACCACTTCCTGAGAGGAGTCTTGACATGGCAGCAAATCGACTGTCCATCCCTCCAGAGATCAGACGTGAGGTGGCCGAGCAGGTGGCCGCTCTCAACGCTCTGACCTTCTCGGGCACCCCTACCGATACAGAAGCGGAGGCACTGCGTGATGCTGTTATCACGTTGATGCAGACGGTCTTCGGGCCGGTTAACTGAACAGTGCAGGGGGGGCCGGGGAGGCCCCCTCTGCACTTTCACATAGGAGAACACCATGGCTACCAGCCCAACTCCTGCTGACTATCGTCCCAGTCAGGGTTCTAGCGCCAAGCGCTACATGGAAACCAAGGACGCCAACACGTACCCGAATCAGGGTTCGTCTAAGTACGCAGTCACTCCATCCTGAGAGGATGATGTATGGCACGCTCTGTCGGCAACGCAATGCTCGATGCCGCTCTGGACTACCTCGCGGACAACGGCACACGCGCAGATATCTGCGCAACCGAACCGACGACCTACGCCGAGGCAACGTCTACCAACTCTCTCGGCAACGTCACCCTGACGGCCGGTGCAGGCAACGGAGACTGGTCCGCCATCGCCAACGGTGATGTGTCGGGGCGCAAGATCACACTTGCTGCACAGACGGGTATCAGCATCGGTACCACTGGTACTGCTGACCATCTTGCCATCACGGACGGCACCTCTGAACTGATCTACGTGTTCGCCATCACCTCGCAGGCTGTGTCGTCTGGCGGTAACGCCGACACGGACGCTTCTGATGTCGAACTCGAAGACCCGGCCGCATCGTGACCGGCGCACACGAGCACACCGACATCGACGGCCACGTCCTCTCGCTTGACGACGCCGTTCAGAACCTCGCAGGAGCAGTCGAGGGCATCCTCGCGCGCCTTGAGGCGCTGGAGGCCGCACCGGAGCCGACTCCTGACCCCGATCCCACGCCGGAGCCGGAGCCGGACCCTCCCGCACCCGAGCCGCCCCCGACGGGCGACGGTGGCTCGGGTACCGATGAGCCGAGCACGGACCCGAACGACTACGGCCTGTCGTCGCTGACCAACCGCCCGACGCTGCAGGTGCGTGACGGCTCCATCGGCCTGAAGGGCGCGAACCGCGACAAGGTCAACGTGGTCGGCGGGTCGGGTACTGATGCCGACCCGTGGCTCGTGGAGAACATGGAGTTCCGGGGCGAGGTCCGCGTCGAGGACGGCGTCTGGGAGTTCGACACCTGCAACTTCAAGGGCAACAGTTGGTACGGCATCCGCACCACCGCCAGCGGACGAGTGAAGCGCATCAGCAACAGCGACTTCGGCGAGGTCAAGCAGGCCAGCATCGCGTGCGGCAGCGTCGACGTCTACAACGTGCGGTGTGACGCCAACGCGGGCGACTTCATCAAGGTGTCCGGCGACGTGACCGTCGAGCGGTTCTACGTCCGCGCTGCCGTTGGCACGGACGGCAAGCACAAGGACTGCTTCCAGTTCGATGACGGAGCGACCGGCAGCCTCATGGCCCGCAACGGCGTGTCGATCGGCACCACTCCCGACGGATCGCACCTCGGCAACAGCCTCGTGCAGTCGAAGGCTGACGGTGTCGACGTCGTGCTGGACAACGTGGTGGCGCAGGCCGCCAACTACATCACCAACGTGCAGGGGACACGTTCCTCCACCACGGTGATCGGCGGCACCTACGCCCCCTCGCTCGACGGCAGCCGCTCCGGTTGGACTGCCAACACCCCGTTCCGCGCGCAGGACGGTGCGACTCTGAGCGTGTCTCCCGAGACGAAGATCGTGGACCGACTCAACCTGTGAGGTGACCCGCCTGTGTTGATCCACGACACCGACTTCACCGGGACGGTTGGCGCC
>Ga0136601_1000146_pt1 | contig 35570 bp, 36 predicted proteins | sample AntRauMFilla2699_FD_181020 | JGI IMG/M metagenome (GOLD analysis project Ga0136601, IMG submission 181020) | Saline lake microbial communities from Rauer Islands, Antarctica - Metagenome Filla 2 #699 | ecosystem: Environmental > Aquatic > Non-marine Saline and Alkaline > Saline | place...
CCGGAGAACTCAAACGAGTACAGAAGTTGCTCAATCAACGTCCACGTAAGACACTTGCTTGGGAGACACCGGAAGAAGCATTTGCTAAAGTGTTAGGTATTAGTGCAGTTGGGATTTGAGAGTGGCAAATATATAAATTTACTTTAACTTAAATATGTTGTATAATAGTGTCAGTTCTTATTTAGCAAAGTGGAGGTACAGCAGTGATTCAACGATCTGATATAACACTAAGTCAACAGCTCAAGCAGCGCTCAAACTGGAAAGACGCAATGGTAGATGCAGTAGTTGCAACCTTCTGCTTCAAGGACTCTTCAGAATCGACAAGCGGATCTGTATTTGATGATTTTCAATGGCTTGTTACCAAAAGAGTAAAAGGGGCTGAGTCTGGGCAGTTTCAGGCGCACCATGGAGGCTTTCTGAAGGTCACTGACGTGGACATTTGGGATGGTGCCTGTCGGGAACTGTCCGAAGAAACTGGTTACAAGCTACGTCCAGCTAACCTGGTCTACCTGACCTCGGTTGGCCCAGCTGTTTATCGGTCGGAAATGTATCTCGATGATACGATTGTCACTCTCGATGTGAGTCGCGTAGAAGCAGAGTCCAGCACAGCTTTCTCTGTGCCTCTGTTCATAACAAACGTGACTGGGTGCAATTCCTCATCAGAAACAGATGGTGAGGTGATTGATCATACCTGGATGACTGCTAGAGAAATCATCCAAACATATGGTCTGCGAGGGAGCAATGAGTATTCCAGGTTCAACTACTTCCAAATGTTCTTGCCAGCTCTGTTGTTTGTTGTCGAACGTTGGCAGCCTGGCCAACGAGCGTTCAGTGAACCAGGAAGTTATAGTTTTTCATTTTGATTCAAATCAAAATGAAAAAGTCGCAGATTTTTCTGCGGCTTTTTCTTACCAAAATTCTACTTGGTCGTTTATGGACATGATTTGTTCCCGGATCTCTTTCTCGTAACTGGCAACTTTTAATATCACTTTTGCGTTAGGATTACTACGCAATATTTCTGGTGATTGTACTGCTAAGTCAGTACCGTATAGTTTTTTTCCTATTTTTATAGGACTGTTATCAAGAATGCTTACTATTTTGTCTGCACGGAGTCCGAAGTTAATCAAATATTGTGTGAATATATGAGCACCGAATATGTAGATATTGTTTTCAGCTTCTTCAATTTTTTTATTTAAATCAGCTATAAGATCTCTGTGATAATTAATGTAGTTAGTGAAAATTTCTTTGTACTGCAAGTAATTATTTACGTATTCTTTGGATTCCTTAACTTTTGTTTTTCGAGTCGCATAAAAAATACTATGAGGATCACCAAAGTAACTTTTTTTAATAATCTTGAAACCTTCGCGTGCTAATAAAGTTTCAACAATTTCTTCAGTCAAGAAAGCAGTGTGTTCAAAGTTCAAGCAATTAGTCCAGTTCTTCTCTAACATAGGCAACATATTAGGAAAGGTAAAAATATGCATTTGGCCTTCAGCTAGGAATTTTCCGATATGCTGAATAAAGGCTACAGGATTGTAGGTATGCTCCAAGACATGTGAGTGGATTACGGCATCAACCTTCTCACTAGTGCTAAAGCTTTCATCAAACCAGTCACTGATCACTTTTATGTTTGGATTTGTTATATATTTTGGATTTGGTTCAACAATAGTCCAAGAAGAATTAGGGCAATGCTTCCAAAAATTTTCAGCAATTTTGTTATGTGCACCACCGAGCTCAAGGATGTGTTCTGGTTTAAATTCACTTATAAATAAAGAAAATTCTCTATAGTGGTCCGCCCAGACTTTTCCAGTGCCGTCGTTGTGTTGGTCCATATACAGCAACTCTAGAGGGAGGGGATCGTGCAGTTGAATAATCCCTGTTTCTTTACAAATATCCCATCGCATATCCGCTACGATATCTTTTCGGTCAAATTCGATATCAACACAACCCATAAAAACAGGGAAGTCTCTTAACGTATACAGGTGTTCTAACGAGTTTTGATTTGTTAGTAAGCTTTTTGTGCGAACGAGACTGGCCTCTTTGTTTGTCATACAATATCTTTTTTCTTGAGGTGAAAGTTTTTTGTAAACTTAGTCTGTGAATGTTCTTGGATTATGTAGTCAGATTTCAATTTTTCTATGAGTGAATCAACAGTGTTTTTGTAACTATCCATCCATCCGTAGTCGTCAAAAAGAATATAGCACTCATCTGCAATCATACTTTGATCCTCGAAAAGTTTGAAGATCTCGAGCAAAGAACTCGATATATCGCAGTCGATATGAATTATACAAAACTTATCCAATGTTATTTGTTGAACTCGGGACAAGAGCTCTTTTTTTTGAGCAAAGAAAAATTTTTCGATAAAAATATTCTTTTTTGTTGCGGGGTAAAGATGCTTCGAATTTTGTAAGCCTTCTCGACATAGGCTCTCTGACGTGTCAGAAAATGCTCCTTTTGCAAAAACACCCTCTGTGTTTGGTAGTCCGTCAAAACCATCAATACCAATTATTTTCTTATCTAGGATAGCTGAACGTTCTAAAAAATATGCCAGCCAAAGAAGTGAAAAACCTCTCCAAGTACCAAATTCTATTACGTCCCCTTTAACTCTATTTTTCTTAACTTCAGAAATAATATCCTTAAAATTTATTAAACGTCCTATCTGGTGTTCAAGTTCTTTATCGCCTATCTCTTGAACTGCTAAGTAGTATTCTTGCGTAAGATCGTCAGGGTTGTAAATGAGTTCGTGTCTTGTCTTCGCTGCATTTTTTAATCCACGAAGCGTTTCAACGAAAATCGAATGTTTTAGTTTTTGTTTTAAATTTTCAATCATATTTATATTCTATAATAAGAATCATTTACTCAAAGCTCGATGCAAATTCAATCTACCGTAGTAGGACAAAAATAAATTGAATGTATGGTGATGGAGTGATGACATGTTGAGCCATATAAGACCGGTCAATATCTCCACTTTCTTAACATCGTATCCATTTTGTTCAATAAACTGAAAAAGGACAGTCTGGCACTTCACCAAATTATCTGGTCGAAGGATATCACAGTTTACTACACTCTCGTTCTTCTTAATCGTAAATTGATCGTTGTATACAATATGGTGATTCACATGCAGGTTATGATTGAGTTTGGCTAAGTCATAATATATATCGCCAGCTTCCGTGAGTTCTCCAAAGCTGTCCCTCCAGTCGATCAGACAGTAACCTTCTTTGGTGCGTATCATATTTTCTAGGATGCAGTCACCATGAAATTGGGTAGCCTGACCAGAGCATAAGGTTGAAAAATCTATTTGAGCTAAAATATTTTTGATGCTCGGTACCACCTCATCGTTGATTACGCTCTCTTCGTCAGCTATACCTGTTTGGGTGTAAAAATCTGCAACGCGCTTTAACGTTTTGTTGTAGTAAAATTTTCGGCAATTTTTTGAGAATACTTCAGCTGGTACAGTATGATTTTCTTTCCAGAGATGTGTTTTCGCCCACTGAAGAAAGGCTGCAAAATCTTTTGGAGTTACTACTTCTGAATACACATCTCCTGTGACATACTCGTACTGGTAAAAGTTCTCTCGATGATTGAGTATTTTTGGGACTAGTCCAGTGAGCAAAGCGGCTCGCTCCACTCGTCGTGAGACTAGCTCAGAGTCTTTGAAAAACTTTATAACTGTATCATCAAATAAAAATATTGATTCTTCAGTTTTTTCTAAAACATCAAAATGATCAGCAATATTTTCACGTGCTTGCTGAAGAGCTGATGGGTTGCCAATATCAAACCAAGAAGTAAATTCGGTGAGCGTAAACGGAATAGCTTCAGATAGCATCTGATTGATTGCTTGGCAATCATTGAGGGTGCTGTCGCTTGGATTTTGTGTATATAGATAATTAAGTGATTTCCAGAATTCTGCATAGTTATGTATTCCGACCAGTCCGATGTGTAGAAAGTCAAAATCAAGCGCCCCTTTATCCTCAAAGACTAAACTTTGTTCACCCATTTTTTTCCATGACGCATACGACGTGCTGTCTTCACCTTTGTAGACACCAATCCAGTTTTGATCAGGAAGAGGAATAGTGCTGTCGGGCACAAGAGTATCGCAGGCATGATAAATAAATGGGCATTGCAGCTGCTCTTGTGCTTGCAACATGGAATATCCCAGGCTGGTACCTGGCCCTTCATATTTATTTACTTCAACAAATTCAAAAGTTCTATTTGGGTACGCAATTTCTAAAAAATCACGCACGTGTCTTCCGAAGTAACCTACTGTCACAACAAAGTGTGTTTGTTCCGGATAAGATTCCACTATATATGAAATAGCCGGTTTTTTTCCAATACGCACCAACGACTTATTTGTGTATTTGGTCAAATCTCCGAGCCGGCTCCCGATACCAGAAGTGGTGAGTAGTACTTTGTAATTCATTGTGTATGCATTATAGCTCGGAGTATAAGTAAATCATTAGAGCAGAATAAGTTGATTTTATCAGGTTCTGTATTGCTCAGCAACAAAAAACACTTTTCTACTATAACTATCTTTTGATGGATGGTGTTATACTCGAAAGATCAGGTTATTCTATAATTAATAAAAATATGTTGACGCAAAACGTGCAGGTTATTTTAAAAGAGATAGATCAGGTGTTATCTCAAGTGGATGAAAAACAGGTAGATGAAATGGAGCGAATGATTCTTGGTGCAAATGTTATTGTGTGCGTTGGTGCAGGGAGAGTCGGTCTAGCAGTGAAAGGTTTCGCTATGCGTCTGGGGCACTTTGGAAAAACTGCTTTTATGATTGGAGATACAACTGTCCCGCATATTGGAGAAGGCGATTTACTTTTGGTGTGTTCTGGCTCAGGAGAAACTCAAACCATTTATGATCTGGTAGAAATTGCTAAAAAAAATAAGGCGAGTATTGCTTTAATAACTGGAAATGCAGAGTCTCGTATGGGTCAATTGGCTGATGCTGTTGTAGAAGTAAAAGCTCCTTCAAAGACAAAAAATGTTGCTGGATTTGTTTCGGTTCAGCCAATGACAACGCTCAATGAACAAAGTTTGGGTATTTTTTTAGATGCATTGGTACTGAAGCTCATGAATACACTCGGAGAAACACATGATACGATGTGGGAAAGGCACTCCAACCTTGAATAATATGAATATAAAAAATACTCCAAAATACCATTTGTTAGCATCGCTTATTTGCGGAGACCCCTTGGCTTTGTCGCAAGAAATCAAATCTCTTGAAGAGGGGGGAATTGATGGAATTCACTTTGATGTAATGGATGGGCAATTTGTACCCCGACTTGGTCTATATCCAGAATATCTACAGGCTGTAAAGCAAGCGACTGCCATCCCAGTAGATTTGCACTTAATGATTGAAGATCCTGAACATTCAATTCCAGCTTTTACAAAAATGGGAGTGACCGACACCGATGTGGTTGTAGTACATGCTGAGTCAACGAAGCACTTACATTACATAGTGAAAAGTATTAATGATGCTGGATACAAGGCCGGGGTTGCACTCAATCCGGCAACGCCTTTATCGGCACTTGATTATGTGCTGCCAAGTATCGATCGAGTGATGTTGATGGCTATTAATCCTGGAATTTTAGGACACAAATTGATTCCAGACATGATCAGAAAAATTACCGAACTAAAAGAGAAGTTGGCAGACTACCCAGATGTACATATTGAAGTGGATGGAGGCGTGTCTCCTGAAAGCGCTGCTATTATGATTCGGGCGGGTGCTGATATGCTAGTGTGCGGTACATCGTGTATTTATAAAAAAGACAGACCTCTCAGTGAGACAGTGCAAGAGTTTCGTACATTGATTGATGCGGAATTAGAAAAGTAGATTCAATATAAAAACAGTCGCACTTGCGACTGTTTTTATATTGGTTAATTATAAAATTTATCTAAGATGTGCAAACACGCCTCAGCAACAGCGCCTTCACCAGCCCGAGCATTGGTCACATAGTGAGCATTTTCTTTTGCGGTGTAAAAGGCGTCTGCTGGTGCGATTGCATAGGCAACATGAGGAAATATTTTTGCGTCGTGCATACCGTCACCTATGTATATAGAAGCACTTAGGTCAAAATTTTTTTGCATCCAGACGAGTCGGTCACCCTCACTAACCAAGTCTAATTTCAGTCCCATGTCGTCTACAATTCTTTTTTTTGTGATAGCAAAACCTCGTTTGTCCGCTGATACGACATGAATATTCAGAGTTTCTTTCAGTAGCTTGATCCCGTCATTGTCATGCGGGCCAAATGTTTTAGCATACTTACCTTCAACGGTATATATAAATTGTCCGGTAGTGAGTACTCCATCAACATCAAGTATTAAGTGTTTTAAAGTGGTTGTCTGTTCCATTGGTTTCGATGATAGCACAATTAATAAAATAGTTGCATTAGAATAATTTACTCTTGAGTAAATTGTTTTTAGTCAATAAGAACATTCCGATTAAACATATTAAGGTGATAATAGTAGCAAAGGCTGCCCCTATTATACCGAATATTGGTATAAGAAAGGCATTTACAGATACATTTATCACAGCTCCGGTTACAGTAAAAGCGAGGAACGCCCTTGTTTTATTTTCTGTTATAAAGTAATTATAAATTAAAGTAGTTGCTACGGTACCTAAGTTAGTCCAGGCGTAGACGCGAAGAATCTTCACGGACTCGCTAAATTGGTCACCAAACAGAATAGGTACTAAAAAGGGTGCAATTACAAACATCACTACAACAAGTGTGAAAGAAATACTTAAACAAAGAATGGCTAGAGATCTGAGTCTGCTCCTATATTGCGCATCACTTATTTTTTTTGCGTTTACAACTGCCGGAAATAAAGAGCCAATAATAATCCCAGGTAAAAAACTCAATGGTTCTGTGAGCTTTACAGCTACTTCGTACAGTCCAACAGACGTAGAGTCTATAAAATGCTGGATCATTACTTGGTCTATCCGCGTGTAGATATATCCAGAAAATCCAGCTAAAGTGAGCGGCCAAGAATCTTTGAACAATTGGTTAAAGATAGCCGGAGAAAACCTCCAATCTAACGGTGAGGCTTTTAAGATTTTATTATACATCCAGACATTTATGGTTGCGTACAGTAATGCTTCTAGGGCGATAATTCCAGCAAAAAAGAGTATCCCTTTGTCAAAATAGATAATCAAAATTTTTAGAGTCGGTAGCAGAAAACTTATTGCGATTGAAGTGTATGAGGTATATTTAGACAAGACTCGCGCACTAAATGCATGGGTAACTGAACCAAAAGGTTGAAAAATAAACGTTAAAGCAATAATGCCTGTCAGCCAAACTAAAATATAGTCAGTATTAATGTAGTAGGCACTTATTAACGTGGCTACAAAAGTAATGGACCCAAATATCAGCTTCGTAAAGACAGCTGTTCCTAGTATTTTATTTTCATCTTCAGGCCGAGCAACAATATCTCTATAGACAATTAAATCGATGCCTAAAGATGCAAAAATTGAAAAGAGTGCTACGAAACTTTGGCTGTAACTAAGTTTTCCAAGATTTTCAGGACCTAGATATCGCGCAACATAGGCAATGGTAAAAAAAGATACGATGAACGAGAAAACTCTAGCTACAACAATCCAGCTTGTATTTGTAAAATACTTTTTGAACCCCTCAGCATTCCATGAGCCAATAAGTTTATTGTATAACCATGGAGAAAGTAGTTTTTGGGTCAGTGTGTTGAGTGCCTGAAACATAAAAGAGTATCTAAGGTGAGAATATATATAAAATATCACCCTGGTATCAAGTGTAACCACTAAAAACTACAATAGGTTGCCATCATGAGTTTATGAAAAAAAATTACACCCTCAGCCACTCTTCTGGGGTGATGTTTGCGTACTCATTATGTTTGTCTTCACGCACCCAGTCTTTTGGCGCAATGACAATTTTTTCTGGATTTTGATTTAAGTAGGCACCCCACCAGGCAAAGGTAGAGTTGGGGATGATTTGGTGTCGGCACGCGGCCGCTAGCATCATTTCTTCTTCTGGAGGGATGTCTGTTGAGGAAACAAAGACACTACCAGCTGGAAGATCAGCGTGTTCTTTGACCCAGTCAATATCGTCTGACATCACATACAAAGTAAATTCTGGAAAGAGTTCGCCTATGCGATTAATCGCCCGCTGCTGGTACTCTTGCTCACCAATATCAAACGTTGTGTTGCCAACGTAGTCTGTTCGCCGAAAGAAAATAGATACTGCTGTTGGGTCTGACTGGATGCGATCATGCATTGTTTGCGCTGCGGTACCCATCGGACTACTTAAGGTGAATTCAGTGCGAATGTTGTCACGGATATCCATGAAATATTTTTCTGTTTGCCAGTAGCCTTCGTAGTAGTTGTGGTAGGGTGGCTGCAAGAGTGTTGGCTCGAAGGTGACGATATTTTCTAAGTGTAGTTTCTGGCGCACTTTTCTGATGACTTGTGAAACAATCCCAAGTGGATTGCGCGCTCGCAGGGCTACTGCATTATCGGCCACGGTGGCGTGAGTGTTGAGTAGCGGAAGCATGTACGGCCGGCGAGTATCTTTTTTGTTGGGATCGGTGTAGGCTGTGGTGTCAAACAGTAGGGTAATAGGGTTGCCAGTTTGTTTTGCTTTTGCTTCTAATGATTTTCCAAAAGCATATTGAAACATTTGGTTTCCCATTCCACCTTTTAATTTTACGATAACTTGTTTTTTCATAGTGTATGTCATGATACCACTTTGCTAGTACACTTTATACGTTAGAGTGTAATTGGGCGTTCTTGTAGGTATGGATCTTCTTCGCGACTGATGTCGTCTTCTTCGAGCTGAGCGCCGGTTTGTACTTCAATTAATACTAGTGGCTTGGTGCTGTTGTTTGCGATGCGGTGTTTTGCTCCCACCGGGACGTGTACACTGGCGTTGGTGGGGAGGGTGGACTCTACTCCGTTGAGTGTCACAGAAGCGGTGCCGGACACGATCACCCAGTGTTCTGAGCGTTTGGTGTGGGTTTGGGTAGAGCTGCTGCAACCAGGGTCAATGGTGATTTTTTTTACCGTAAAACCAGGTGCCTCTTCAATGACTTCATACGTACCCCAGGGACGATAGCCCGTGTAGTGATGGTCGACAGCGGCGTGTTTCCGCTCTTTGAGTGCGTTGACTACTTTTGATAGCCCGTCAGCCTTGTCTTTATGGACTACGAGCAACGCGTCTCTAGTGTCGACAATAATTATGTCGCTGACCCCCACGGACACCACGAGCTTTTTGTCAGCGCAGGCAGTGACATTGGTGCCGTCAAACATCGCGTGTTCTTGAGTGTGGCCACGGACGGGAATAAATGATTCAAAGTCACCGTAGTCGTCCCAGTCGAAGGTAGCTGGCGTGACATGCAACAGGCTGACTTTTTCTGAGAGTTCGTAGTCGATTGAGCTATCAGGAAGATCTATAAACCGCGAGGCAATCAACGGCGATCCACCTGCAATAATATCTGCCGTGCTCGGCATGATAGTGCGAATTTCTTTCATGTATACATCCAGCGAACCAATATAAAATCCACCATTCCACAAGTAGTTTCCTTGCGCTAAAAATGATGTGGCCGTTTCCAGGTCTGGCTTCTCAGTGAAGCGCTTCACGAGATATGAGGTCTTGTCTGGATGTTTTACATCGTGCTCGATATAGCCAAAATCACTTGATGGAGCACTCGGAGTGATACCGATGACTCCGAGTGATTGATCGGCGATGGAGATGGCGTTGGCGAAGGTGCTTTGGTACGCTTCCATGTCGGTAATGACGTGATCTGCGGGAGTACAGATCAGTACATCCTCTGGCGCCGCGCCGCGGTCAATCATGATACCAAGGGCGCAGGCAAGGGTCGCAAACGTTTCTTTGCCTTCCGGTCGAATGATGAGATTTTCGGAAGGAAAGTCTGGAGTAATAGCACGGGCTTGCTTGAGTGCGCTGTGCTTATTTACTTCGGTAGTAACAAGCAGTACATTTTCGGCATCGCTGGTCACAAGTGCTCGCCGAAAAGCTTTTTGAAATAGTGATTCACCATCTGCCAAGGGCACATAGTATTTTGGTAGGCTGCGACGCGAAAGCGGCCACAATCGCTTGCCTTCACCACCACACATAATCGCTTTATAAATTTTCGGCATAAGTGGACACTATACTACTGGTACCCTCGGACGTCAGTTTGTGTTTGATTGCAAAACCACTCATACATGTCACGCAACCCTTCTTCGAGCGCGATACTGTGCTGCCACCCGAGCTCATGGATACGTGACACATCGAGTACTTTGCGAGGGGTGCCATTTGGTATGGTGCCATCTAACAATATTTCACCAGTATAGTCAACGACTTTTGCAATCAGATGAATCACTTCACCCATAGACAAGTCTTCACCAGTGCCGACGTTGATCGTCTGAGTGTCGGTGTAATTGTGCATCAAGAAGAGACAAGCTCGGCCTAGGTCGTCTACGTGTAAAAATTCACGCAGGGGAGTACCGTCGGTAAAGCCACCGACTTGGGGGAGGTTCGCGAGCTTTGCCTCATGTAGCTTGCGCATAATCTGCGGGATAGCGTGGCTATTTTTGGGGTGAAAATTATCACCCGTCCCGTAGAGGTTTGTCGGCATGGCGCTGATGAAATTATCTCCGTACTGGGATTTGTATTTAGTACACATCATAAGTCCGGCTATTTTTGCAATCGCGTAGGCCTTGTTACTTTCTTCGAGCGGACCGGTCAGTAAGTATTCTTCTTTGAGTGGCTGGGGGGCCATTTTTGGGTAGATACATGACGAACCTAAAAATAGGAGTTTGGTTACTTTGTGTGCGTGCGCATTATGAATAATATTGTTTTGAATTTGAAGATTTTCGTAGATAAAGTCAGCAGGGTAGGTACTGTTGGCGGTGATACCACCGACTTTGGCGGCAGCAAGAAATATATATTCAGGTTTCTCAGTTGCAAAGAATTCCGCGACAGCTACTTGATCAAGTAGATCAAGCTCATCACGAGTTCGTGTGACGATATTGGTATATTGTTCTGCTTCAAGGGTGCGGAGAATGGCAGACCCTACCAATCCCCGATGTCCAGCGATGTATATTTTTGCATTTTTTCCCATGATGATTTTGATTGTACCATTTGTAACTAATAAGAGATGAATGAGGTGACGCTATACTTTTTACTTAAGTATGTTATGGTTTTTTGTAGACTAAAGTCGGTATCAAGAATCAAGAAGGGTACACAACACAATGACTACAACAAATAACACCACCCCAACTGCTGATCACTACCAAATGATTCGAGACGGCGTACCAGAAGGTATGTGGCTAGACCACACAGTTTTGTTCAACTTCGAACAATCAGAGGCAACAGAAGCTCAGATCGAAGAATTGATGGCTGAGTGTCGGGACATGGGTGACGCGTGTGGCGGGAAAGAAGCCGGCATCATGTCATGCATGGTAGAGAGAAATATCGACATGCGCCCCGGGAAGGGGTGGAGTTGGGGCGAGAAGATGGAGTTCTCGTCCGCTGAGGCGTTCATCAGGTTTCATCAACACCCAGCGCACGATGCATTTCGTCAGCGGATGGTTGACTGTAAGGGGGCTGTCTGGGCAGTATTTGATGTGGCGGTACCGCCGCGAAATTAGTAGGTGGTCAGTCCTCGCCTATGGTTGCAATTCAGATCCATAATCCCGAGAGTTATTTTTACTCTCGGGGTTTTTCATTGCATCGCAAAACTTTTTGACAAAAGTAAATATTTATGTTAATAAACTGATTCAGTAGTCAATGGCGACTATGCCGAACAAGTACTTTGAGGAGATGAGCAAATGCTGACTAAGACACAAGCAGAATGGTTGGACAATAACGGGTTCCGTCTGGAGGGAGAACCAGACCCGAATACCATTCCGATTTTTGGTGGCCTGGAGGGTGACAAGTCTGCTTTTACGCCTGAACATGGGTGCGTCGGAGGAGCGCAGCGCGCGAAGTTTATCGCGCAAGCACCTGCTGACCTCTGGCTGGGTGGTGGCGCGGTCGTTATTTACGTCCAAGTAAAGGTCGGAAATGAGTCTCAAGATGCAGTGGTGGGCATTCCCGATCGCCGCCACGGTGGTAATCTTGGCCCATCCGCCCAAGGTTGGGCCAAGTACGCAGAGGGCGGAGATCTGTCTCTGGCAGCTCTACGGGAGTTGGCTGAGGAGATCTAAGCCTATACGCTTGGTGGAGAAGGTGACAATCTCTATCAGCCGTGCACTGAGATTGTGCCGGCCGGCTTCACCGCCAAAGGTCGCGTCGATAGCCTTAACTTGGCTATGGACGCAGCTTTCACCTACGGCGAGATTGAACCTCTCTACTGGTGTAAAAACCGTAAGGATCGGGCGTACATTCATGTCGGCCGTTGGGATCTACGGGGTGTGCCAGATGCCGACCGCTTGCGGGTGGTATGGGAAGACGACTTTCCAAACGGTCTGCGTCCCGGTACCAACCCCAGGGTAACCAGTCTGGAAGATGGTTCTTATCTCGGTTCTTTTGATGGCGCTCAAGGATTCATTCCTGCTGGCGCCAGTCTTCATCCGGTGCTCGCTCAGATGTTTGACGCCTGACTGAAGAAGTGTCGCGACAACCAGCCCCCGACGCACACAGTGCATCGGGGGCTTTTATAATATAGGGCACAATTTACACACCCAAGGCTTTTTTTGTGCGCTCGAGGTCGGCAAACGTCATTTCTTCTACCAGCTCATCAAACGTTGTCGCTGGTGTCCAGCCGAGTTTTTCTTTAGCTTTACTCGGGTCGCCTTGTAGGTTGGTGACGTCAGTTGGTCGATATAATTTTGGATCAACGTACGCTACTACCGCTCCCGTGTCGGTGCGAATACATGTTTCTTGATCGCCACTGCCTCCCCACTCTATAGGGATATTGTGTAGGGCAAATACTTTGTCGGTGAATTCTTTATTGGTGTGCTGTTCACCGGTGGCGATTACGTAGTCGTCTGGTTTGTCTTGTTGCACGACACGCCACATGGCATCAACAAAATCTCTAGCGTGACCCCAGTCGCGCTTGGAAGAAGGATTGGAAAACGGAATCGGTGTGTCGAGACCCAAGGCAATCTGGGCAGCGTGCCGGGTGATCATACGAGTCACAAACTGATCCCCTCGTCGTTCACTTTCGTGATTGAAGAGGATGCCATTACTAGCGTGCATGTTGTAGGCATCGCGGTAATTGCGGGTGATGTGGTAAGCGTAGATTTTGGCTGCACCGTATGGGCTACGGGAATTGAGTGGGGTGTCTTCGTTTTGGGGAGCGGGTGCATCACCAAACATTTCGCTGGTTGAGCCTTGGTATACTCGCGTGTGTTTGTCGGCTCGCAATTGCCGTACTGCTTCTAAAAGTTTTAGAGGGCCAAGTGCATCGGTCTGAGCCGTGTACTCAGGTACGTCAAATGAATCTCGCACGTGGCTCTGGGCAGCCAGGTTGTATATTTCATCTGGTTCCACTAGTGCTATGATCCGATGCAGGCTTGAGGCATCCGTCATGTCGCCGTGATGTAGAGTGATTCGTTCATCAGTGACCAAGTGTTGAATCCGCCACAAGTTGGCAACCGGTGAACTACTGCGTCTGATTATGCCATGCACTTCGTAGCCTTTGTCTAAAAGGAGTTCTGCTAAATAAGATCCGTCTTGGCCGGTGATGCCGGTAATGAGTGCTTTTTTCATAGGGTGTGGTTAGTGTAACAGAAAATTTTAGTTGATGGTTGCGGGTGGTGTCAGGTAAGTGGTCTGGGTTAGGATCAGTTATTTTAGTAGCCTGTAGTCCGTGGTACTATGCGTGACAATATGGCAAACCTAGCAAAAGAATTACAGCCACGTAAGTGGCGAACACAAGAGATGCAAGATAAGTATCAAGAAGAAAGAAAAAACAGTGTGGCAAACGATACTTGTCCGTTGTGTTTAGAAAAAAGTCTTATGGAGTTTGACCATTGGCGAGTGATCCCCAATAAATATCCCTACGACGCTGTTGCCTTGCAACATACGATGATAATTCCAAAGGAACACCTCCAAGAGCATGAGTTGAGTCAAGCTGCCTTGCGTGAGCTTGGTGAATTAAAAGCCGGCGCCTTAAACCAAAAATATTTGTACATCATGGAGGCACTGCCAAGTACCAAGTCCATACCGGGTCATTTTCATTTGCATTTAATTAATCCTAAAGTGGTTGATTAAGGATAGTGGCGATGTAGGCAGAGTTTTTATGTTTGCTGGTTGATGAGGGAGGGATAGGTCGTTACTTGTCTACAGTATTTGGTATAATAGATACATGCTAGTTTATTTTGGGTTGGTGTTTATAGCGGGTGCGCTCGTCGGTGCGATCGTGCACCGGCAAGTGCAAAGGAAACAGGCCACTAATGTATTTACGAGCCCCGACACTGATCAGGCAGATGAACTGCGGGCAGAAGCATCGCAGGCGGTGTCAGAGCGTATCGCCAAACGTAAGGAGCGCATCTTGCAGGTAGCTCGCGCCCAAGGTCGTATCACCAATGATGGGGTAGAGGATTTATTTTGTATCAGCGACCGAACGGCGAGTACGTATCTGTCTGAGTTAACAGAGGGTGGCCAATTAGCCAGGCAGGGGTCTGGTCGAGGGACATTTTATACTCCAAATTAAGCCTAATCCCGCAATTTCAGGGTCAATTTGCGGGATTAGGTGTTTTTGTGACAATATTATTCATCACATTTTCTTGTTGAACTAGCGATTAGTTGCACTCAGTCATATTCACTAGTCACGGATATGTCAAACCTAAATCCTGCGCTTGCTAATTTTAACTCTCAAGAAGAATAATCGCGGACGTGTACCGATGATTTCTACAATCAGAGGGTATAATAAATGTATGGCAAAAGCACATAAATCAAAGGTCGAAAATAGTTTTGTTATCTACCGAACGAAACAGGGTGTTTTAGAACTGCAAGGTGATATCAAGAATGAAACTATTTGGGCATCACAAGCTGATATAGCCAAAGCCTTTTCAGTTAATGTAAGAACTGTTAATGAACATTTGAAAAATATTTACAAAACTGACGAACTAAAGGAAAGAGCAACTATCCGGAATTTCCGGATAGTTCAAAAGGAGGGCGCACGAGAGGTAGAAAGAAAAATAATGTACTATAATCTCGACGTAATTATCTCTGTCGAATGTAGAATAAATTCAAAAGCCGCTACACAATCGACTTGCTGTATTTTCTGATAATGTATTTCTTGGTCAGGGGACATGCGAGACCTTTATTTTGCTCACTCGTCTAGTCACATCGAGGCGGGCTGGCGTGATATAGTTTCACCCATATGAAAGACTTCCTGAAATTTTTTGTGTACGCCGGCTTGTTCGCCGTACCGTTTTTGACCCTTTACGTAGAAAATGATTACTTCTTCCCGTTTATTACGGGTAAAAACTTTTGGTTCCGTATCTTGGTTGATGGGACGCTGATTGCATGGCTCTTACTCGCACTGTACGACACGAAATACCGACCAAGATTTTCGTGGATCATGGCGAGCTTTGCGACGCTACTAGGTGTGATGCTGATTGCTAATGCTCAAGGGGTGCACCCGGCGTCTAGTTTTTGGAGTAACTTTGAGCGAATGGATGGGTACGTGTCGCTCGTACACACCTTCCTCTACATGATCATGCTCGGCAGTATGTTTACCACCAAGAGAGTTTGGTTCTGGTTCTTTAATACTACGGTGGCTGTGGCAACCTACGTGGCTGGGTACGGTTTGATGCAGTATTTGGGGTATATTCCGGGATCTGGCCGTATCGATAGTACGCTTGGTAATGCGGCCTACATGGCGATTTACATGCTCTTCCACATCTTTATCGTAGGGTGGCTATTTGTACACAGTACCGAAGTCTGGCAAAAGATTCTCTACGCGCTACTGTTGCCGATGTTTATCTTTGTCTTGATTGAGACTGGTACGCGCGGGACAGCTATCGGGCTCGTCGCCGGAGTGCTGGTCGCTTCAGCCTACATTGGGTTGTTTGGGACGCAGTTTAAAGAGTATCGTAAATACGCGATTGGAGGCTTTATTTTTTTGTTGATTGCCGTGGGAGGATTTGTGGCAGGACGAGATTCTGATCTGATTCAAAACCAGCCTAACTTGGCTCGAGTAGCCAATATTTCACTCGATGACCTTACGGTTCGTAGTACGATCTGGGGTCTGGCACTTGAGGGAGTTAAGGAGCGTCCGATATTGGGGTATGGTCAGAGTAACTTCAACTACGTTTTCAACGAAAACTATCGACCAGAGCTGTACGGGCAAGAGCAGTGGTTTGACCGAGCGCACAATATCTTTATCGACTGGTTGATTGCTGGTGGAATCCTAGGGTTGCTTGCATATCTAAGTATTTTTGTAGCGATTGTGTACTACTTGGTGATCAGGCCGCTACTACACAATGATGAATCATTTACCGCTATTGAGCGGGGGATTATCCTCGGACTTTTGGCGGGGTACTTTACCCATAACCTGGTCGTGTTTGATAACATCGTTAGCTACATCTTCTTTGCGGCGATCTTGGGCTTGATCCACTCCCGGGTGTCGACCCCAATTAAAGCCATTGCGACTAAGAAAGTCGACGAGGCTATCATCACCCAGGCAGCGTTGCCGGTTGGAGTGGTGGCGTTTGGTCTGATTATTTATTTTGTGCATGCCCCGGGTATGGCCGCTGCTAACGACCTCATCAAAGGATTCCGCGCTATGCAGCCAAGTGTCGAGCAAGGAGTGCAACGACCACCGGCCGGACCAGCAGTAATGCTTGAAGAATTTAAAACCGCGATCAGTCGTGACTCATTTGGTCAACAAGAAATCACTGAACAGATCGCCCAACAAGCAATCGGACTTGCTCGATCAGAACAAGTCGATCCAGAAACTCGGGCTGAATTTACCCGGTACGCAGAAGAGCAAGTCGATCAACTCGTAATTGATAAACCGGGTGATGCGCGAGTGCACGTATTTATCTCGAGCTACTACCGAGCTATCAACCAGCTCGAAGAAGCTGCCAGTGAGATGGCAATTGCCCGCAGCCTCTCACCTGACAAGCCGGCCATTATTATTCAACAAGGTTTCATCGCTTTGGCTCAAGGAGATATTGAGGCGGCCGTTGAATTTTTGGAAGCTGCTTTCCGACTAGACGAAAGTAATCCAGAAGCGCGCGAATATTACGCTGTGGCTCTTCTCAATCAAGGTGATATTGCCGGAGCGAACGAACTTATGAATGATGAGGCAACCAAAACCCGGTTTGCTAATAGTGATTTTCTCCTCAGTGCCGCCAACCAGGCTGGCGCAAACGAGCTACTGATCGAGTTGTTTGAAACCAAACTCGCTGCCGATGATTCTGATGCTCAAACCTGGGCGACCTTGGCGTTCTTGTATTATGATCAAGGTAATAACGAGCAGGCCATTAGTCTGCTAGAGGAGGTGCAGACAGTACTGCCTCCCTTTGCGAGTACGTCGGCTTGTATTGTAGACAACATTAGGTCTGGCAATGAGCCGCAAGCTGGCTGCTAAGTTCAGTCATGGAAATCCGTACCAAGGTTGCATTAGCGCCGCTCACCACGCTCCAAGTAGGGGGTGTGGCTGAGTATCTGGCGGAAGTGACCACGGAGACAGAGTTGCAACAGGTGCAACAATTTGCGACGCAAAGAAGCGTGCCGGTTTTGGTGCTTGGTCAGGGTTCTAATGTACTGGTGTCTGACCAGGGCTATCAAGGGGTCGTAATCGTCAACCAAATTAGAGGGATTGAATATCAGCCCATTGATGATGAGAGAGTCTCAGTTACGTGTGGTGCCGGTGAGGTGCTAGATGAAGTCATTAAGGATGGGGTCAGTCGTGAGTATTGGGGTCTGGAGAATCTCAGTCATATTCCCGGTACCGTTGGGGCTGCACCAATTCAAAATGTTGGCGCGTACGGGGTTGAGGTGTCTGCTTTGGTTACCAATGTGAGAGCAGTTGCTCTGGCAACGGGTGAGGTGCGAAATTTTGATACACAGGCGTGCCAGTTCGCGTACCGTGACTCGTATTTTAAAACTCTAGCTGGTCGCGATTGGGTTATTACCCACGTTACTTTTTTGCTCTCGCGCAAGCGGCAACCACAGCTTGAGTACGGTGATTTGCAGCAGCTTGATGCTCACTCATGTACGCTAGCAGAGATACGAGCGCACGTCATCAAGATCCGTAGCGGCAAGTTCCCGGATTGGCATGTTGTCGGGACAGCTGGATCATTTTTTAAAAACCCGATTATTGCCGCTTCGCACCGTGATCAGTTGCTGCAACAGTATCCAGAACTTCCCAACTATGTGATGAATGATGGTCGCTATAAAATAGCCCTCGGGTGGGTACTTGAACACGTGTGCAAGTTACGTGGTCACTATGAAGGTGCGGTTGGTCTGTACGAACATCAAGCGTTAGTGCTCGTTAATACTGGTGATTCGGCCACCGCGATCGCTGACTTTTCGCAGTGGGTTGCAGATGAGGTGCAGAGAAAAACTGACATAGAGATTGAGCCAGAGGTTCGCTTTGTCTAATAGTGTTTTTGTTGCTTGGGGTGATTGAACGATAAAATACGTTTGTACTATTTTTGTACCTACGGCGTGCAGGCTGGCTGCCTTTGCACTTGGTCGCCAACCTCTATATACTAGCTGGTATGTCATTTTTAGATAGATTTTTCGGTCCGACCTACGAGAAAGAACTCAAACAAATTCGGCCCCAGGTAGACGCTATTAATCAGTTAGAAGAAGATTTTACAACTCTGAGTGATGCGCAGATGATAGAGCGTATTGAAGAGTATCGAAAGCAAGTCGCTGATGGGACTTCGCTTAATGATGTCTTGGCCCCGGTGTTTGCTTTGACGCGTGAAGCTGCGAAACGTACCACCGGTATGCGTCACTACGATGTGCAGTTGATCGGCGGTATGATTTTGCACAAAGGTAAAATTACCGAAATGCGTACTGGAGAAGGAAAGACCTTAGTTGCTACGCTACCAGCCACTTTAAATGCCCTGGCGGGCAAGGGGGTCCACGTGGTGACGGTCAATGATTACCTGGCTCGACGTGACGCCGTTTGGATGGGTCAAATCTATGCTGCGCTCGGTCTATCAGTCGGTATTATTAATCACAATGCATCGTATCTATACGATCCAGCACACCAAGAAAAGGACGCCGAGCGTGACGCTGAAGGTTCGTATAAAATCGTATACGATTTCCTGCGACCATGTACCCGCCAAGAGGCCTACGCCGCTGATATTACCTACGGTACCAATAGTGAATTTGGTTTTGATTATCTGCGTGACAACATTGAATACGAGGTTGATCGACTGCGTCAGCCACACCACGCGTACGCCATCATCGATGAGATCGATGCTATTTTAATCGACGAGGCACGAACCCCGTTGATTATTTCTGCTCCGGCTCCAGACACTGCCAATTTGTATAATACGTTTGCGCAGATCGCGAGAACCCTCAAGTCAGAAGAGCATTTTGTAGTAGACGAAAAAGCCAAGTCAGCGTCACTAACAGACAGTGGTATTGAGATGGCTGAAAAGGCTCTCGGGATAGAAAATATCTATACCGATAAGGGTATTAAGTACGTCCACCATTTAGAAACAGCGGTTCGCGCACAGGCCATTTTCAAGAAAGATAAGGAGTATGTCGTGCAGGGTGATCAGGTGGTGATTGTGGACGAATCTACTGGGCGTCTGCAACCAGGACGCCGATGGTCTGATGGGTTACATCAAGCGGTTGAGGCCAAGGAACAAGTGCCGATTCAAAAAGAATCTCGTACATTTGCTTCGATCACCTACCAGAATTATTTCCGTATGTACGAGAAATTATCTGGTATGACAGGAACGGCGTTAACATCGCAGGAAGAGTTCTTTACCGTGTATGACTTAGAAGTGATCCCCGTACCGACCAACCGTGAGGTACAGCGACTGGATCGTAATGACTTGATTTACCAAAATGAAGCCGGGAAGTTTACTGCGATCATCAGTAAAGTAAAGGATGTACATGCCACCGGGCAACCAATCCTGATTGGAACGGCATCCATCGAATCAAACGAGCGACTCTCAACAGAGCTGGCAAAGGCTGGTGTGACCCACGAAATGCTCAACGCCAAAAATCACGAGCGAGAAGGAGAGATCATAGCGGCAGCGGGCCGAAAGGGCGCCGTTACTCTAGCGACCAACATGGCAGGTCGAGGAGTTGATATTAAATTGGGTGGACCGGAAGCAGACGAGAAACAAGCAGTAGAAATTAAGGGTCTCGGCGGACTATTTGTGCTTGGTACCGAGCGACACGAGGCGCGTCGAATTGATAACCAATTACGAGGTCGGTCAGGCCGCCAGGGAGATCCTGGTGAAACCCAGTTTTTCGTTTCTATGGATGACTCTCTTATGCGCGTGTTTGGGGGCGACCGAGTAAAAAATCTCATGGGTACATTTAAAATCCCGGCTGACCAACCAATTGAAATGGGAATGATTTCTCGCACACTTGAAAGTGCTCAAACCAAGATTGAAGGCTTCCACTTTGACTCACGTAAGCAGGTGCTGGCGTACGATGATGTCCTCAACAAACAGCGACAAGAAATGTACACAATACGACGTGGTTTACTCGAATCAGATAAAGTAATCATCGATAGATTTGCCGAGGACTTGTTTACCCAGATCCCAGAATCTCGGCAAATTAGTATTGAAAAACAACAAGAACTCGGACAAGAGGTTTACGCTGATTTATTCCGTCGCCTGTCTTTACAAGTACTCGACATGCTCTGGGTTGAGCACCTTGAAGTGATGACATATACCAGATCAAGTGTGAGTCTTCGAGCTTACGGACAACGTGACCCTTTAACTGAGTACCGAAAAGAAGGTAATCGACTACAAAAATTGATGCACGAAACTGTATTTGAACGAATTGCAGCTGCTTTGCCACAATTACAGCCACAGGCGGTGGCAAAAGAAGAAGCTGAGCGAAAGGTAGAGGCTCAAGCAGCTCAGAAGAGCGCTGGAGTGACCGCTGAAAGCAAGCCACAGCCACGTACACAAACTCCGGTGGTTAAAGAAGTAACCTTCAATCGTAATGACTTGGTAACTATTTCTAATGGTACCGATACACAGACCATTAAATACAAAAAAGCCGAGCCAATGCTGCAAGACGGTTGGACTATTGTTCAGAAATAGCGTTGCAAACAATAGCTATAACGGTATACTACGGGTAATGATTTTCATTGCTCGTTTTTTGTTTACTGTCCTTGGACTGCTCGTTATTGCTGAGTTGATACCTGGCGTCACAGTTGACGGTGTCTACAATGCGTTTATTGCAGCTTTTGTACTTGGTCTTATGAATGCTGTGGTTCGGCCTATTTTACTCATACTCACTCTACCGATTACTGTTATTACCCTTGGTTTGTTTGCATTTGTGATCAACGCATTGTTGTTCATGTTTGCGGCGTCTTTTTTGGAAGGATTTGCCGTAGCAAGTTTCTGGTGGGCCTTGGCCGGATCAATTGCTCTGACAATTGTCAGTACAGTCGGTAGTAAATGGATTAAGTAGCATTGCTATCTCGCAAAAGCTCATGTAGTGTATCGACATGTTTGTTGATGAAATTACAATTTATGCAAAAGCCGGCGACGGTGGAAATGGCGTCGTTAGATGGCGTCAAGAGAAATTCATGCCTATGGGCGGTCCAGCTGGCGGTGACGGTGGTCGCGGTGGCGACGTTTATGTTCGTGGCGTCAAAGATCTAAATCGTTTATCAAAGTACACTGGTAGTAAAAACTTCGCTGCGGTGCGTGGGACTGATGGGCGTGACCGATCAATGCACGGGCACGATGGCGATGATTTTTACATCGATATCCCAGTCGGATCTACCGTGACTGACATTGCGCGTAACCGAGTGTTCGAAGTTACGGCTGTCGATGAGACAGTCAAGATTCTCAAAGGTGGCGGTGGCGGTTTGGGTAACGAATACTTCAAGTCGTCCACCAACCAAAGCCCTGAAGAATCCACTGATGGTAAACCTGGAGAAGATGGTGAATTTTTGATTGAAGTCGCCTTGATGGTTGATGTCGGTTTTGTTGGTTTTCCAAACGCAGGCAAATCAACGTTACTCAATCTACTCACTAATGCCAAGTCTCGTATAGGGGCGTATCCGTTTACTACGCTTGAACCACACCTCGGTGATCTCTACGGATACACGTTGGCGGACATCCCGGGCTTGATTAGTGGTGCGTCACAAGGGAAAGGTCTTGGACATAAGTTTCTCCGCCACGTTGCTCGCACCAAAATGATCTTGCACCTTGTCTCATTAGAGAACGAAGATGTAGAAGAGGCATACTATGCCATTCGTACAGAGCTAGAATCATACGCCCATGGACTAGTAGAGAAAGAAGAATGGATTATTCTGACTAAAAAAGACCTTGTTTTACAAGAGGATATTGCGTCACGAGTACAGTCACTTGAAAAAAATGGGAATCGTGTCTTTGTTATATCCGAAACTGACCCTGATTCGATTAAACAGCTGCAAGATTCTCTCGTTTCTCATCTGCGTACTATTCAACAAGAGATTCAGTAATAGAAATTTATATACAAATTCACTCAGACTTGTGACCGCACTCTGTCCAAAGTACAATAAAAGAAAAATTATTATTTAGTATGAAATATTTTCCAACCATCGGGCTAGAGGTCCACGCAGAATTACACACAAAATCAAAGATGTTTTGCGGCTGCAAAAATGAACCGCACGGATCCGAGCCAAATGCGCATACGTGCCCGGTGTGTCTGGCACACCCAGGTACTCTGCCGGTGCCAAACAAAGAAGCCATCAGAATGGTTTTGCAGTTTGGTCAGGCCGTTGGCGCTACCAAGGCAGACTTTTCTGAGTTTGACCGCAAGAACTATTTTTACCCAGATATCCCAAAAGCCTACCAAATTAGTCAGTACGCATTTCCGCTTCTCACTGGTGGTACATTGTGTGGAGTCGACCTCACTCGGGTTCACCTCGAAGAAGACACTGCCCGAAGTACCCACGACCAGGGTGAAGAAAGTCTGGTTGATTTTAATCGGGCAGGCGTCCCACTAATGGAACTTGTCACCGAGCCTGTATTGCACGACGCTAAAACCGCCGGAGACTTTGCGCGTGAGTTACAACTACTACTTCGCACAATAAGAATCTCTGAAGCTAACATGGAGCGGGGAGAAATGCGTGTCGAGGCAAACATTTCTATTAGTCCAGTAGAAGGGCAGTTAGGAACAAAAGTAGAAGTTAAAAACATTAACTCATTTAAGGCTGTTGAGGCGGCGATAGATTTTGAGATTAATCGGCACATAAAAATGTTGGAAGCTGGAGAAGAAATTATTCAAGAGACACGAGGTTGGGATGAAAACAAGGGTCAGACTTTTTCACAACGTTCAAAAGAAACTGCCAAGGACTACCGCTACTTCCCAGACCCCGACATCACCAAGCTAAGAGTATCCGAGATTAGTGAATATAAAACGGAAGCTCTAGCCGAGAAAATGCCAATTCTACCAAGCTATAAAAGGGAATTATATGGTACATATAAAATCTCGGATCAAATTATTGAAACCATCATCGCTGATGCAGACACCGATGCATTGTTTGCCCAGGTCCTTGACTTGTTGGTGGCTGACGGTAATGATCGTGCAGTACAGCTAGCCGCTAACTATGTCTCGGTTGACTTGCCTGCGCTTAAAGCTTCTCGTGACGCTGGGTCGGAGAGTGTGATTCAACCTAAACAATTTGCAGAGTTGATGATACTTGCCTCTGATGGAGTAATTGGTTCTCGCGGGGTTAAGGATTTGCTACCTCAACTCTTTGCTATGAGCGGTAGTGTTGAAGAGTTGGCAAACCAGCAGGGGCTTATTCAAAAGTCAGATCCAGCAGCACTCAAAGCCGTTGTGGATCAAGTAATTATTGAGAATCCAGGTCAGATTGTAGAGTACAAATCTGGCAAAGAAACCGTCCTTAAATATTTGGTAGGTCAGGGGATGAAGATATCTAAAGGTTCTGCAAATCCAGCGATACTAGAACAGCTTCTTAAAGACGAGATAGCCAAGTAATCCACAATATCTTGGCTAACGAGAGTGAATAGTATCTCGGTCTGATACACTGTTGTTAGTGCAGAAAATCTCGTTTGGTAATAAAGAGTATGTAAAGGCTTCAGTGGTGGCTAAGAAATTTAGATATACCCAAGACTACGTTGGACAATTGTGTCGCGGAAAGAAAGTCGACGCTCGGTTAGTTGGTCGTGTGTGGTACGTTGAACCTGAGTCAGTTGTTGCCTATCGTAAATCCAAGCACACAGACAAGAAGGATTCTTCCAGTGTCACAATAGCCTTTAATAAAAAGGTAAGGCGCAACAATAATCCAAAACCAGTCTCTTCAGTATTACGATCCAAGACGCTCAAATCTACCCAACACCCACACAATGGTGTTCATACTGTTCAGGTAAACCCAGTTGTTTATAGTTCTGACACAGAAGTACCCATTCCGATCCTGGGTAAATCGAACGCTACTCAAGATAACAATAATGATAATGCAGATGCCGTAAATGACGTGGTGGTTGAGGAGGTGGCCAAGCCACGAAAGCCAACTCAGAAAATAAAAATTAAAAGGGCTGGCTCTAAACAGACAAAGTTTACTACCGAGAAATTACCCGAGATAGCCTTGTCAGGTAATCTAGAAATAAAAGAGTCATCAGACGAAATTGAGTATCAGCCACTCAAAAAAGAGGGTGAACTTCTAAATAAGTCCACCCCCAGTCCTGACAAGGAATCGAGACATGTAAGTGTAAGTGCTGATTTACGACTGAAGCCAGAAGTTGCAGTGGCGAAAAATTTACATCGACAAGCCAGATCAAGTCATACAGCAGAGATCAACAATGTCTCCGTAAATTCACCACAGAGTGTGCAGAGTGATTCGGCCGTGACAAACTTTTTTTACTCAAACTGGTTTTTATCCACGTCGTTTTTGTTAGGGGTGTTTTCGGCGATTGCGATTCTCTCTTTAGCATCAATGGGTGAAGTTTCTTCCAATGTAAATAATTCCTGGTCGCTTTTCTTGAACCTACAGCACATTGCAAGCCTGTTTGAGGAATTATTGATCCGTTAGTCAGCTAGTTCCTATGCACAAGCGGCTTCGTATCTTGTGTGTGTCCCCTATATACTAAACAGTAATGTTGAAAGACGAATTATATATCAATGAACAAAAGTTCTACGCTGTGCGCCTAGCTGCAACCCACGTTTCATATTCTAGAGATTACATCACTCGTCTTGCAAGAGAGGGAAAAGTAAAGGCGGTAAACATGGGCAGAATTTGGTACATACACGTTGATTCCCTGCAACACTATGTAGAAATCCAGGCACTAGAGTCAGATATCCGCAACCGTCTTCTCAAACAGGAACGAAAAATCGAGCATACTGTACGAGAAGCGATGGTTAATCACCAGGAGGCTACATTCTATACACAGAGGCGACTGGTGGCATTTGCAGTAGTATCAGTCTGTGTGGTGGTGGTGCTAGGGTTTGCGGCGGGAGCTGGGATAGGGACACTTGATATGATAGCGGCAATTCCTGCGTCTGAGTCAGCAGATCGTGGTGCTCAATTTGATGTCACTAACGATCAAGACGTGCTCATACCGGTATTTACGACAACTACAGATGCGGTCACGGTTGCGGCCGACCGAGAAATATTGAAGCCGAACACGGAAAAAGATTGGCTACGCATCCGGTATGACTAAGTATTGATGTAATAATTATAGTCAGTCCGTGCTTACCATGTAAGCGGCACAAGCAAGGCTTAGATTGGTACTAATTATTGGCGTATTAGCAACAAAGAGGTAAATACCGCAGGCGCTGTAAACCGGTTTAGGTAGTCGATACTATGAACTTGAATTATCCCCAACGTGGTTATATCGTAGATATACTCGGCGTTTTTTTTGTTATTATACGTGGAATATGAAAAACAACATGTCACAGTTACACATCGCAAAGTCTCACCTTACAAATACAGCCACTAGGGCACTTACCTTGTCTACTGCAGCTGTGCTGGGGCTAGCTCTCATGTATATGCTGGTCGAACCGCAAATTACACGTAGTCAAATTGACGAAACTTTTACTATCCAAACGACCATAATTGGTGAGAGTTCGTTTCTGGTGCCGCCTAGTGATGTAACGATGACTGGAACACTTAACGGTTTGACAGGAGGTGTGGCAACCGGCAGTACGCAGTTTGTCGTGCAGTCTAACAGTGCTACAGGTTATACGGTTGACATATTTTTCCCTACCAACGGTACTGGTAACGCGATGCTAGGTGACTCTACAGCCAGTGAGGCGCTTCTTGACTATCAAGGAGATGTTGGTGGCACAGAACCTTCCTACGGCATAATTGCGTCACCAACTGATTCAGCACAATTTTCCTACACAGTTTTATCGTCAACTACGTCTGATACGCCACAATCATTTCGAAATTCCGGCGCTAGCTGCAACGAAATAGCTGGCACGGCAGCGGGTAACTGTTTCAAGTCACCAGAAACAAGTGACTTCTTGATCGCTACTAGAAGTGGTCCAGCCTCAAGTGGGGCAACCTCTACGATTGTATTCAATGTGACTGTACCTAACAACCCAACCCCCGTACCATCAGCTGAAGGATATACTGCGACTGCTACCTTGTCACTCATTAGCATCTAGAGTATTCTTGTTGACATGAATACTCTTCGAGCGATTACGCTAGCAGGATTATTAGTGTCACTAAGTGCAGGGTCCGCTGCACTGGCTCAATTAGATCCACTAGAAGCAAATGACGATTTAGGTGCTACCACCGCTACCACCGCAACAACTAGCCTTGCTGAGTCTGAAGAAGAATCAGAACGTTGGTTTACCTCAGATTTTGTAATTGGCAACCCTCTGGTCGGTGACTTTGTGGTTGGTCCAGGGCGAGTTGAATTACAGATGAGTCCGGGAGAGTCTGTAGTGACTAATATTTCTGTCACAAATCGAATCAGCGACGGTCGCGATTTCTTACTCGAGATAGCTGACGTCAGTGGCACGCGTGATGGTAGTAGCGCCCTCAACTTGGTTGAGGGGGGTGCTCCTGGCCCTTACAGTATTCGTGACTTCATTTCGTTTCCTGAAGATACATTTACTCTAGCGCTTGGCGAACGAGCGCAAATACCAGTAACTGTAACATTGCCACCGAACATTACACCGGGTGGTTTATACGGAACGGTGTTGGTGTCAACTATTCAGCCGTCGGTTGCGCCAACGGGTGCTAATGTACCGCGCAATCCAATTATTGCCCGGGTTGGGTCACATATATTTATTGATATTATTGGTGAAAAAACAGTGTCTGGTGAAGTGCTTAGCATGACGACACTCCCTTCTCAGATATGGTACGAGTCAGGCCCATTTGTGTTTGCGATTTCGTACGAAAACACCGGGTCAGTGCACCTCAATCCCTATGGTGAGATTTCGGTGCAAAATATGTTTGGTCAAGAGGTAGGATTTGTTGAATTGGAGCCCTGGTTTGTTTTGCCTGCTTCACTACGGACACGGGAGATAGAATGGAATCGGCAATTTTTATTCGGTCGCTATACTGCTGTCGCACAAATAAATCGTGGGTATGATGACATTATTGATGAAGTACAGGTTAGTTTTTGGGTATTACCATGGAAAGTGATGGCGGCCGTCTTTGGTGGATTATTTTTAGTTATTTTCTTGGTGAGACTATTTTTGAAAACGTTTGAATTTAAAAGGAGATAATCTTCGATATGCAGCTGTTCTTTACTAGTATCTATAGCGTAATACTGACTACTTGCATGCTCATACTCATGGGAAGTGTGGCTTTAGTGTCTGCAGAGACTAGATCGAGCACAAACTATCAGTTACAAAGTGACAGCATCAACGTCGGTGGCGGCTTGACTGATTCAGCCTCATTTACACTTGAGAGTACCACGGGAGAGGTTGCTACAGGGTTGTCGGACAGTTCTTCATATTCATTGCGGGCAGGGTATCAACAGATGCAATCGGTATTTATTAGTTTGTCTGGTGGAGCTGATGTGGTTATGTCACCAGCACTGCCGGGTATTACTGGTGGTGAAGCAAACGGGTCTTCTACTTTTACGGTTGTAACTGACAGTCCAGCGGGATACAATTTAACAATCGAAGGAGCTAATAATCCAGCTATGCAACGCTTCGATGGAGAAAGTATCGCAAACTATACTCCCACTTCAACTGCAGATTTTATCTTTTCTGTACCGGCGGCTGGAGCGGAGTTTGGATTTACACCAGAGGGTGTTGACGTGGCGAGTGCGTTTCTAGATAACGGTACTAGTTGTGGTATCGGAACCTCTGATACAGCGTTATCGTGCTGGGCACCGATACTAGTTAGTGCAACCGAAATAGCGCGTGGTAGCACGTCAAACCACCCTAGTGGCGCAACAACATCAATTCATTACCGCGTAGGAGTAAGTAACGGGGCGGTTGTACCAGAAGGAGTTTATACAGCTACAACCACAGTAACTGCTTTGCCATTATGAGTGTGTTTCGAGTAGTGATTTGTTTACTGCTGGCTATCTGTCCGGTATTTGTGTCTGCTCAAAACGAAGATTTTACCATTAGAGTATTTGGCTCAAGTGATACAGAAGCTCCGACCACACCCATAATGCAGAGTGTTACTCCGATCACGGTCGACCAAATTGATCTCCGCTGGTCTACGTCAACTGATAACTTCACAGTATTTGGTTATGTCGTCTTTCGTGATGGTGTGTCAATCGCAACTACTACTCTGACTACCTATAGCGATAGTGGGTTAAGCGCATCAACTACGTATTCTTATGAAGTTGTAGCATTTGATAGTGTTCCAAATTACTCATCGTCTAGCATTCCTGTAGCTACCACTACATTAGCCATTCCGGTTGTGGTTGTACCTGATCCAGTAACTACATCACCACCGCTAAGCACTATTGCTCGGGTGGTACTAGATTCGATTGATGTTACCAGTGACGTGACAGCTGCTACGATTAATATACAGGTCAGACAGTCAGCACGGATCGAGGTACGTCTTGGTGAAACACCTAGCTATGATAAAGGTTATTTTGTAGGGAGTGTGTATCGACGTGGGCATGTGGTGCCAATCAATGACCTACGGCCCAACACAACATATTACTTTGAAGTTGTTGGATACACTCCTTATGGTATACAAAATGTATTGCAGCAGGGTTCATTTACTACTCTGAATGACGCTCCGCCACCTTCACCGGTTAATGTCACAAATTTTACGGCTACTCTCGATGGTTCGGCCGTTGAAGCAAGTTGGGATCTGCCAAGCACATTCGCTCCTGGTGCGCGGGTGCGTGTAGTACGTAGTCATTTAGGGTTTCCTACCGGCCTTGACGACGGGGTAGTGGTGTATGAAGGGGGTGGGCAAGCTATGCGTGATGCGTCAGCTTTTGTTGCTGGTGATGTGGCCTACTACACAGCATTTGTACTCGATCCAAATGGTCAGGTGTCTTCTGGTGCCGTGGCGCTGATTAGGCAGTCTGGACAAGCAAATGCTAGTGACTCGACTGGTACGGCTGAAAACCCGCTGCCTACCGATAGTGGTTCCCTCGAAGTGCCAGACGCAAGTTCTACGCCCTATGAGTTGATACCAGTCGATCCGAGCATGCCGCAGCTGACAGATATTCTAATATCTCAAGAAAATGTTACCTATAGTTTTGCAAGTACAAGTATTCCGTTATCTAGTAATCAATTGTTTTACGTCTCAATCCCAGCAAATAAAATTGTCGGAAAATTTAAAACCATTGTAGCTACTCTAGATGACCCAAGAGGATCTGGTAAGAATTTCTCGTTTTTATTGCGACTTAATAATGAAGAAACTGAGTATACAGCCACCATTGCACCAGTCCAAGCTGCTGGGCAGGCACGATTGCTAGTTGATATCTATGATTATAGTGCCAAGGTTGTAGGAAGCTATCAGACACAATTGGTGTTTACAGCGGATCGTGGGGTGAGCTCATCTACGTTTGAAGTATTTGTCTGGCGAATTCAAACGTTTGCCTGGGGTATTTTATTGCTCACTCCCTTCATAACATTGGGTGGAATTTGGTTTGTTTTCCGCCGACGACATAAACAAGATGAGGATAACGTGACTTCTGTATAAAACAGTACCTTGTATACTAGGTGTAGTAATTAAACATAAAATTTTGATCCTGTATGACTCGTGTAGCAATAAATGGTTTTGGAAGAATTGGACGAACGTTTTTGCGGACGGCGTTTGGCCATGGAGACTTTGAAGTGGTGGCAATTAACGATCTGGGTAGTCTGGAAAATTTAGCCTACCTATTGACCTATGATTCGGTATATGGACGAGCACCATTCTCAGTTGAAATTGTTGAAGGGAAGCTGATGGTACAAGGTAAAGAAATTGCGTTCACACAAGAGCGAGATCCAGAAAAACTACCGTGGGCTGATATGAACATTGATATTGTCGTGGAGTCAACCGGCTTCTTTGCGAGCTACGAAGGTTCAAAAAAACATCTCACTGCTGGGGCAAAACGAGTGGTGATTTCTGCTCCCGTGAAAGACGATCCAGCTGCCGCTGGAGTAAATGGTACGACGGTACTGATGGGAGTAAATGACGATCAACTAAAGACGTGTGAGATTTCTTCTAATGCTTCGTGTACAACAAATGCTACGAGTCCACTAATAGCTATTTTGAAGGAATCAATTGGTATTGAAAAAGCGGTCTTGAATACCGTACACGCCTATACCTCGACGCAATCAATTGTCGATAGTCCAGCTAAAGATCCGCGTAAAGGGCGGGCAGCTGCGCTTAACATTATTCCAACATCAACTGGCGCAGCGATTGCAACCACACTTGCTCATCCTGAACTAACTGGCTCATTTGATGGTATGGCAATGCGTGTTCCAGTACCAGTTGGTTCTATCGTTGATGTGACTTTCATCGCTAAGCGAGATACCACAGTTGAGGAAATTAACGACGCCTTCCGGGCTGCAGCCGCTGACCCTCGCTGGAAAAATATTTTTGCGGCGACCGACGAACCAATCGTTTCTTCTGATATTATTGGCTCACGAGTTGGGTCGATCGCTGATTTGTCGTTTACATTAGTGGTTGGCGGTAACTTGGTCAAGGTACTAGGTTGGTATGACAACGAAACCAGCTACACACAAACGTTGGTTGAGCACGTGGCTGCATCTGCTAGACATTTACAAGCTGCTTAATGAAGATTCATCTTGCATCAGATCATGCGGGTTACGCACATAAAAACGCAGTTGCTGATTGGTTAAAGAGTGAGGGTTTTGTTGTAATTGATCACGGAGCAACGGTGTTTGATCCAGAAGATGATTTCCCAGATTTTATTGTAAAAGCAGCTCACTCCGTATCCCGGACACCTGCGACTGAGCGAGCAATAATTTTTGGTGGTTCTGGACAAGGTGAGGCTATGCTAGCGAATCGTTTCCCTGGGGTCCGCGCGACGGTGTTATATAGTGACAGTGCTGAAATTGTACGGCTCGGGCGGGCTCATAATGATACAAATATTCTGTCAATTGGGGCTCGTTTCTTGTCCGTTGATGATACTAAAAAGCACGTATGGACCTGGCTGCATACGCCTGGTCCATTCGAAGAAAAATATATTCGTCGAGACAAAAAAATTGATCAGATGACTAGAAATTTACACACATGATTCCCATCGTACCTGCCTTTATTCCCAAATCTGAAGTGGAAGCTAGAGAAACTCTCAACACTTTGAGGTTTTGTCATGAGGTACATTTGGATGTGGTCGATGGTCTTTTTGTATCAGATACGTCATGGCCGTATCAGCCTACTGGTCAGCCGATTAAGATTAAACAGTATGTTGAGCCCTTTTCACTTGAGGTGGACTTGATGGTTGTCGATCCTTTACAAGCCGGGGTTGATTGGGTGACTGCAGGGGCGGACCGGTTAGTATTTCATGTCGAGACTGTTTCGCTTGAGAATTTTAAAAACTTTGAAGCATTTACGCACGTGTCTGTTGGAGTGTCGGCGCACGGTGCAACACCACTAAATCAGCTACTTGAGTACGCAGAGTACGCAGATTACATCCAGCTCATGGGGATTCATGAAATTGGTGCCCAGGGACAACCGTTTGATGAAACAGTGTTGGATAAAATTGCCACTGTGCGAGCCGCTTATCCTGATAAGTCAATTACGATTGATGGCAGTGTAAATGAGCACACTATCGTGAAATTACAACGAGCTGGAGCAGATCGATTTGTCGTTGGCTCGGCAATAACCCTACAGCCTGATCCAGCGGCTGCACATAAAGCGTTATCACTACTTATTAACTAATGACGTATAAAACCGCTTGGTGCTTTGGCATCTACTTTGTATACTATTAAAAATATGCAGTACCTTACTTCACAGCAAATAAAAACCTTAGAAAGAAAAGCTAACGAGATTCGCCAAAGTATTATTGAAATGTTGGCTGAGGCCGGTAGTGGACACACGGCTGGCCCACTCGACATGGCTGACGTGTTTACGCTACTGTATTTTGCTATTTTGAAGCATGATCCAAAAAATCCAGATTGGGCAGACAGAGATCGTTTGATTTTATCAAATGGACATATATGCCCAGTCCTCTATGCCACTATGGCCCATGCTGGCTATTTTCCAGTAGAAGAACTGTTAACGCTGCGAAAGTTCGGTACACGGCTGCAAGGTCATCCACATCGAGAATCGCTCCCGGGTCTTGAAAACAGCTCTGGTCCTCTTGGGTCCGGTCTATCGCAGTCGGTCGGAATGGCAATTGCTGATCGCATGGATAACCCTTTCTCTAGTAAATTTTTCTACTGTCTGACTGGCGACGGTGAATTACAAGAAGGTCAGGTTTGGGAAGCTGCTATGCTGGCGGGGAAGGAGCGTTTACACAATCTAATTGTGATTGTTGACCGCAATGGTTTTCAAATCGATGGGTACACGCAGGATGTTATGCCGATGGAACCGTTGGCTGAAAAATTTGAGTCGTTTGGCTTTGACGTGCAGGAAGTTGATGGTCATAGCATGCGCGCATTGAATGATGCTATTGGTAAAGCACAAGCGGTGTATAGCCAGCCGTCAGTAATTATTGCTCATACTATTGGCAGTAAAGGGGTGGATGTGTTCGAGCGAGATTTTCGTTGGCATGGTAATCCTCCGGGCAAAGGGCCTGAAGACCGTGTACCCAAGAGTGAGCAAGCAAAAGTCGCCTTAGAAAAACTTCGTACCTTGGCTGGTATGATTGATAAAGATACTATTTCGTAATTATGTTTGCAGATCATATTTCAGAGGCAATAAAAAATGGTGACGAAATCGAAACTGCAGCGACGCGTAATGGCTTTGGCGATGGGTTATTGGAGGCCGGAAAGCGAGATGCGAATGTCGTCGCCCTATGTTGTGATTTGACCGAGTCAACCAAGACGCATTTATTTGCCAACGAGTTTCCAAACCGTTTTGTGCAGATAGGGGTGGCGGAGCAAAACCTGGCTTCGGTTGGATCGGGAATGGCTGCGATGGGAAAGATTCCTTTTATTACCTCGTACGCGATGTTTTCACCAGGTCGTAACTGGGAGCAAATCCGTACGACAATAGCTTACAACAACGCTAATGTAAAGATCGCTGGATCACACGCCGGGGTATCGGTTGGACCAGACGGAGCGACTCATCAAGCAATTGAAGATATAGCTATCATGCGTGCCGTTCCTAATATGACAGTAATTGCACCGGCAGATATTCACGAGGCTAGAAAAGTCACACTAGCAGCCGCTAAGCATGATGGGCCAATATACTTTCGGTTAGGGCGATCTGCCACGCCAGTTGTTACGACTCCAGAGTCGCCATTTGAGATTGGTAAGGCTCAGTTACTGTTTACTCGTGATAACTCGCTTGATAAGCGAGTGGGAATTATTTCTACTGGTTCGCTTTTATATAACAGTCTGATGGCAGCGCACGAATTGCAAGCGGCAGGAATTGGTGCGTCGGTGCTCCATTTGGCAACCATTAAACCACTTGATACCGAAGCCATTGCTGCATTTGCCGCTGATCACGACGCGCTTGTTACGGTTGAGGAACATCAAGTTATGGGTGGTATGGGTAGTGCGGTAGCAGAATTTCTCAGTGAAACTAACCCCACTAAGATAGCCCGAATCGGTATCCAAGATCAGTTTGGTCAATCGGGTGAACCTGATGAGCTTATCGCGCATTATGGTATGGACGTAACAAGTATCGTTGCCGCTGGGAAGAAAGTGGTGGGATAGGTAGGGGTCAGACTGATCGCTTGGTACAGTAGTCAAAGAAACAAAATAAAAACCGCTCGTGATCACGAGCGGTTTTTATTTCGCCTCTTCTAATTACACCTTGCTTGATACGTAATCGTCTGGACGATTATCGAGGTGCTTCATGAGGTCCTCCATTGGTAGTAGTCCAGCCTGAGCACCGACGTGCTGTACAACATTCATAGAATTGATAGGTCCCCACGACAGCGCTTCAGACGGGTCTTTACCAAGAATGATGGCTGAGGTAAAGGTGCTTGAAAAGGCATCTCCAGCACCAGTACGATCAACTGGGGCACTTGGATCTGGATACATCGGCATGCGCCACGCCTGATCATCAGCATCAACTGTGAAGGCCCCGTTTGGTCCGTCGGTCACAACTGGAATAGTTGGTCCTAATTCTCGTACCATACGCACGAGGGTTGGAATATCTTGCTCGGTTGTTTTGAGAATTTCTTGCGCTTCTTCTTTGTTACAGAAAAAGATTTCTGTATTTTCGTACACGTCTCGGATGGCGTCCACGCCAACTTTGATTTGGAAGGTGCCTGGCTGGAAGGCAAGTTTGGTTTCATTATTCTTGACGTACTCAGCGATTTCGTGGTGATACGGTAGGCCGTGTTCTCCGACTGAACTGAAGTAAAAGAACTTCGGTGCAACTGGGAAATCGGGTAAGGCGTAGGGGTAGGTTTCGTGGTTAATAAGGATAGTTCGTTCTGGTCCGTAGCGCAGTACGTAGTGATAGTTGGTCTTTTTGTCTTCGTGAATTTTGACAAAATCAGTGTGAATCCCTTCGTCTCGTAATGCTTGTAAGCATTCTTTACCAAATTTATCATTTCCGATATGAGTAACTAAACCAGTCTCTAGACCGAGTCGGTGAGCAGAACATGCAGCGTTTGGACTGTTGCCAACCGCTGGCACTACCACCACATCGTCGTAAGGTAGCTTGCTACCAAATGGCATGGTGAGCGTCTTGCGACCAGTGTCTTGGTCGATCATGACATCAGCTTGATCAATATTAAGTTGTATAAAGGCATCGATGAGGATGTCGCCAATGGCGACGAAATCGTATTGTTGTGACATATGTCCATATTGTACCAGTTCCTCCCCGCACCCCCTAACTCGAACACTCTTGTTCAGCTAATAATACATCACTCGCAGTCCGAAACTGCAAACACTGTCTTGGTATCTCATTCAGGTATGAAAGCGCCGCTTCTATATCAGCATCAG
>Ga0136601_1000147_pt1 | contig 35382 bp, 47 predicted proteins | sample AntRauMFilla2699_FD_181020 | JGI IMG/M metagenome (GOLD analysis project Ga0136601, IMG submission 181020) | Saline lake microbial communities from Rauer Islands, Antarctica - Metagenome Filla 2 #699 | ecosystem: Environmental > Aquatic > Non-marine Saline and Alkaline > Saline | place...
GGTATTTCTTGATAAATTGTTGGGGGAAATAACTATTAATAATCGTACTATTACATTTAAACATATAATGCGATATAGACGTAGAGTGATTGCATCTATTGATACTATATGGGTGGACCTTAAAAAGTACGAAACTGAAGACCCTAGTACATTAGATATGGATCAACTGTTTATTTACATGCTAAATATCATTATTAATGATGAAATAGGTCAATATGAATTTTATGTAAAATATAAATCAGAATTAATGAATTTGGAGAAATTAAATAACGTTGCATTTTCTAATCGTGAATATAGTCAAATGCGTGATAATATAATGAATTATTTAACAGGTTTTGATCGATATCCGCAGGTTAGTTATTACTTTTCATGTATTAAGGATTAAAGGTACTTAAATGTTTAAATGGTTTAAAGATAATACTAAAATTGAGAAGTCTAAGATTGAAAATGACACTGATATAGTTGTTGACTTTATCAGGTCTATTCTACCCGTAGGTATGACTTCTCGAAAAGTTGTAAATCCTGATAATGAATATCAAGTTTTAATGAGTACTAATACTGAAAGTTTTATATTTTCATATAGTCTTGATGGTCATATTGATGAACTGGGTGATGATGAAAAGGATTATATTATTAAAACATGTATTATTCCTACATTAGAGCAGATGGATAAAGACCTACATGAACGACATTTAGAAATATTGGATGTTTTGAAGGACTTAAAAGCACGTAAGGATAAATAGGTACAAGAGGAATTATTATGAAAATTAAAGATATAATTAATGAAGCTATTGGTGACTATTCGGATGCTATGGCAGATGAGCATGATGATAATGTTTATGCTTGGGTAAAATCAGATTATGTTAAGAGTCAATATACTGATGCGTTTACTGCATTAGAGAAGGCAGGATTTGACCAAGAATCGGTTATATGGGGTAAGGTTGACGAATTACTTGGCAATCTCTCAGCGGAAGAGGTTTATATTGATAATGATAATGTTGATGATTTTACTAAAGAAGTTAGTGATAATTTTCGATCTGCTTTCAAGCGATATGTTAGAACTATAGAACAGATTGCCGACACTGATCATGCGAAGGATGCGTATAATTATATAATGGTTAATTGACATTTTAATTAGTATGATGTTATACTTCAATTATGGAAGAAATTACAAACCCTGATAGTAAAATGTTTCACGTTTTATATGATGCATTATCTGAAAACCCAGATGAGGTAAATGCTGTTTATGAATTGGGGTTTCATTATGGATCACCATCTACAATTAATGGAACTATTAAGTGCATTAACACTGATTTTTATATTCAAATGAGTGAAATAATGTGGCATCTTGAACTAGTCGATCCATCGGATGCCGTTCATTTTAATATTAATAAATTAATAATGTATGTAGAATTTATTAGTTATTATCACCCTGATATATACCCATCAACAATAGCGCACCTTAGAAATCGAATTTACGAAAAAATTTATAATCTTGCTAATGTTGTGGATGATAGCGAATTATCTCAGCTAATATCACTAATTAGTACCATGAATTTTAATTTGGATGGTCTGGATATTTCGGATAAGTTAAATGTGAATGTTAAAAAATCAAAAGGAAAATAGAATGACTGAAAGTTCAAACGTAGTACAATTAAATCAAGAGAAGCGGATCAATGTTATGGCAAAAACATTAGTTGCTTGGATGCGAGTTAGGTTTGATATTCACTTACCTGTCTATATCCCACCAGATGAAGAGGAATATGTTACTAAGATATTTCAGGCTGAAACTAGTCACGCATGTCTTATTATTTCATCCACAGATTCAAAATTTATAGAAATAAATTCTGTTCTGTTAGAGAAGGTAATTAGTGACTACTTAGTGCAACTTTTGCCAAAAAATCTATCCGATCTATATAGTAAAGTAAAGATTGATGTAAATAGAAAGTTATGCACAGTTAATATTATATTATATCCATCATCATACCCTGAAGAAATTGAATCATATGTTCCGATGACATTTATGATTTTGACTGATTCAGAAGTTATTGAAGAAGTCCATAAGCCATATGGCAGTTGGAAGGAAAATGTTATTGATATTATTCATGCTACAAAAATTCGTAGACATAAGTTTTTAAGTAAAGAAGAATATAATATAGTTGACGAACTGGTAGATAAGTATAAGTATGATAGTTCGGTTATATCACACATGGATGATGTTACTGAACGTAATGCTAAACATGAAATGAAACATAAGAGTATTAACAAAATTATTAAACAGCGACCATCTTATGACACTGAAGTTAGATTGGCATTAGCTGTAGCATGTATTGTGAATCAATCATTTAAAAACGCATTTAAACAGATATCAGTTATTAACCCTAATAATAAACATACATATCAATTCAATAGAAAAATAATTGTTGGATTTGATGTTGACTTGCATATGGTAGCTAGTATATTACAGGGGCAAATTGATATGAGTATCAACATCAAAGTTGCAAATAATTATATTGTGTTCTATACTGGACGTTTTGAAGACATTAAGCCTGATGAAAGTGAAAGTTTATTTACACAGACATTTTCCACCTTGGATAACCTAAATTACTTTTTTGACGAGTATTGTATTTATTATATGTCAGTAAGTGAGGTTAAGCAGGCAATGGATCATATAATAAATAGTACGTATAACATGGAATATAATGGATGAAAGTTAAAGATTTAGATTTAATGATGTATGAGTTTCGCATAGACGATCTAGAATTTCGTGTAGGTGAAGCAACACATGAGTTTATTGAATTTATCATTAAAGATAATGGTGGATTAATTGTTGGAAAAATGAAGGTTTATTATGAAAATAATGGGCTTGACTTTGTTGATGATATGGCGTATCCTGAAACCATAGAAATGTTACATAAAACGGGTGAATCGCAAAAGATTGTGGCAAATATTCGTAAAGTAATCAATAGTATAGGTGTGTAATTAGATGTATTTTCCAATAGGTGATGTTCATGGTTGTTACAATGAACTTAAAGTATTATATGATATGATCGTTGAAGAAATAGGTTGTGCCTGTGATCCAGATCATGGTGGTACTATTGTATTCCTTGGTGATTATGTTGATCGTGGACCTGATAGTAAGAAAGTATTAGACTTCTTAATGGGATTAGAAGATTTTGAAGTTAATGGGTTTCCAGTAAAACATATCATATTGAAAGGTAACCATGAAGAGTTAATGATTCATTCTTGTGGTAAGGTTTCCATACCTGAAGCCCGTAATATATGGTTGCAGCATGGTGGTGTACAAACGTTAGAAAGCTTTGATGTATCTACTGACTTACTGTATGAAGATGGAGTTTCCGTCTTACGTAAATATACTGAATGGTTAGAAGAACTTCCAGTTATTGCACATAATGATCACTATATATTTGTACATGCTGGGATAGAGTCAGATCGTGGACCTGATGAGCAGGATTCCGATGATTGTATGTGGTTTGCAAACAGTAAAAAGGATGCCTATACAAATCTAGATAGGATTGTTATTCACGGGCATGTTCCCAGAGTTGGTGGGCCAATTCAAGATTTAGATAATAATAGAATATGGATGGATGTGCATACCCTTAGAACTGGTATTATTTCTACTATACGTTTACCTGAAGTATATGATGGCTCAAAAGAATTTATCGTAATGAGCACACCCGCCATTTCTCCACTATTAGTGGGAAACCCTAGTTCGTTTGTATAATTTTCGTAGTCTATCAGCCATCCTAGTACTACGATTGCCATCAGTGTCAATGTTGAATTTATCATCACCATCAACTTCATAGTCGGCATCGTCACGTGATACAGGTTTAGACATAACGTCTTCAAATTCTTCAACTTCTTCATCGTCTAAATCATCACCCAAGTCTAAATCATCGTCACCATCGTCACCATCGTCACCATCATCACCCAAATCTAAATCATCATCATCACTCATGTCTTGTGCTAGTGATTGTGCTAGTTTATGTAGAATGTCGGTGACTTTATCCTCTAGATCGTCTAATCTACCCTCTACACTGTCATCTAAATCCTCATCATCACCCAAGTCTAGGTCATCGTCATCATCATCACCCAAGTCTAGGTCATCGTCATCATCATCTTCACCCATTTCTGGTGACGGTTTAACATCCAAATCCTCATCCCCGGTGTCGAAGTCGAATTCTGAATCACCATCCAATTCAACTTCATCATCTTCTCTAACATTCCATTCTTTAAGTAATTCGTTTAATGTTTCCATATTCCTTTCCATAAATTTAACTCCGTGACTTGTATTATTTAGTTGGGCCTGTTATAATCCCTGTTAACTACTATTTATTATAAAGGAGAAACAATGTACACATTTATACCCGCAGCTTATATCTTTACCCATCAGTATCTCAATACTATGCAACAAGGTATTCAATCACTACATGCCACTACAGAGATTTTGGCTACTCATCCCGCACCAAGTAAGGGCTATGACACATTTATGAATTGGGCTACTGTTGATAAAACTGTGGTAATCTTAAATGCTGGTTCTGGTACTAATTTTGATTCAAATAGAATTTCACTAGAACGGTCAGCAAAACATTACAAATTGCCATATGCTGAGTTCTCTGAACCTGACATTAATGGCATGATAACCGCATTTGGGTTTATCTTAAATAGTGAAACTATCGACGATATTAATGCTGATCAAAAAATGCTATGTAAGATTTATGGTGAGAATTATATATCAGATACATCAACCATATTTGGTATTGTTTCTTCATTGAAGGTAGCTAAATAATATGAGATTTCTTAGTGATGAGGTAAAGTTAGACTTTTCAGATGTTTTAATATTACCAAAAACATCTGAATTAACAACTAGGAGTAGTGTTTCAACTAACAGAACTTTTAAATTGAAACATGCTGGTTGGGAATGGTCAGGTACACCAATTATTGCTGCCAATATGGATACCACTGGTACATTTGAAATGTCAGAGACATTATCATGTAGAAATTTGATGACTGCATTACATAAACATTATCGTGATGAAGATGTAGTTGATCATTTTTCTAGGAATGAAGAAGCATTTAAACATACATTTATGTCGTTTGGAACCAGTGATTATGATCTTGAAACATGTAAAGAAATTTCATCACATTTAGGTCCACGTAGGTTGATATGTGTTGATGTTGCAAATGGTTATACTCAAAAATTTATTGATGGTGTTAAGAAATATAGAGAATTAAATCCTGAAGCATTTATAATGGCTGGAAATGTTGTCACTCCTGAAAAATCTGAAGAGATTATCAATGCTGGTGCAGACTGTGTGAAAGTGGGAATTGGACCCGGTAGTGTTTGCACTACACGAATTAAAACAGGTGTTGGTTATCCACAATTGTCAGCTATTATAGAGTGTGCTGATGCGGTGCATGGTGTTAAGGGGTTAATTTGTGCAGATGGTGGATGTTCAGTTCCCGGTGATGTGGTTAAAGCATTTGCTGCTGGTGCTGATTTTGTAATGATTGCTGGTATGCTTGCTGGTACTGAGCAATGTGCAGGTGAACAGTTAGCTATACATCCTGATGGTAGTGAATTTAGTGTTAATGAAACTAATATGCAATGTACGCATATGCGATTTTACGGCATGTCATCCGAATATGCAAATGATATGTATAACGGTGGATTAGGTGGGTATAAGGCTGCTGAAGGTAAATCAGTTCTGGTAGAATATCGTGGTGATGTTAATATCATTATCGATGATATTCTAGGTGGAATTCGTAGTGCTATGACATATACTGGGTCTACAAAATTAAAGGAATTGACAAAAAGAACAACATTTGTTAAAGTTAATAATCAACATAATAGGATTTTTGACTAATGAAAAAAACTTTATCTCTATCAGATCGAATGAAAGAATATGAGGCTGTATCTAAGTATAAATTGATGCGGAAGACTCCAGTTATCATACGCATTGATGGTAAAACATTTTCATCATGGACAAAGCACTTACAGGAACCATTTGATAGTAATTTTTATGCTGCTATGGCACACACTGCTAAAATGCTTGTTAATGAAATTCAAGGGGCCGTTTTTGCGTATGGTCAATCTGATGAAATTTCTATATTTGTTAAGGATTATGAAACTATTACTACTGATGCATGGTTTGGTAATAATCTTCAAAAAATAAATAGTGTTACTTCTAGTATAGCTACGGCACAATTCAATGATGCTACTAACAAATTAGGTATTACTGGTAGTAAATTGGCATATTTTGACTCTAGAGTGTTTAATTTACCAGTGCATGAGGTTAGTAATTATTTTATATTCAGACAGAATGATTTTATTCGCAATTCTATACAGATGTGTGGTCAAAAATATCTCGGGCATAAAAGATGTCATGGTTTAAAACTTCAACAAGTCGTAGATGCACTTAAGGAATTAGACGAACCGTTTGATTGGTATAAAGACCTTGATGCTATCTATAAGCATGGTTATATGTATTTTCGTGGTGAAGATAAAATACGATCAATATTGCCACGATTTATCGAAAGTCCAGAATATATTGGTGTTAACCTTTAAAAAAAATTATAAATACACTTAAAGAGGTGTTTATAATGGCAGATATAAAGGGTACTACTACAAATCATGGACCACAGCGTGTGACCGGAATCAATATGAATAATGTTGATGATGGTAAAATTGACGCATTTCCAGAAAAGCGTTCAGATGTTAAACCACTAGATGATGAATTTGACTTTAGCAGTGTGGATCATATTTTACACCATGTTATGCAGTTCTTATTAAGAAAATCAATGCATGAGATGCGCCCACAGGATAAGGCAAATTCTACTCATCTTGGGAATGTTATGTTCCATATAAAATATAATAAGTTGGACAATACTACTAAGATTGTATTTGATAAACACCCAAAGACTTGGAAAATTGATGATATATATCGAGATATTGATAATATGGAATGTGATATTGCTCTAGCTGAACAAGGTGGTGGTGATATATTTGATGTAAATCCTTTTACATATTAAGTCTTAGGAGTGGTTATACGATCTGAACGATCCATACGTCTACGTCTAGCAGTCCCAAAGTTCCCCACACGGTCTGATCCTTTAACTCTATCATATCCATCAGGGTCATCTTTAAATGCCATGTAGTAGTTCACAGAGTACTCTCCGAGGTCGGTCAAATTGCCATTATCATCTATAAGTTTCATAGATTGTAGGCGCTCAACTTCAGCTTTAGGGACATCACCCCAACTTTTTGCAAGATTCTTGGTTTTCTTATTTAAAAATCTATTATACAATTTCTTAAATATTACTTCATCCTGTGGAGTAAGACTTTTTACAACTTTTCTCCCCTGTTTCTGAATAGCTGGAACCCAATCATTATCACGTTTTAGGTGACCACGAGTTAGAGCATCATTTGCATCAGCACGTTTATCAATATAATCCATCTCTTTACTTGGGTTATTATTGACCCATTTAAGAAACCTTGGGGCCATATTAGTAAGAATACCCTTATTGTCAGTAATACCTAAAACTGAGAATGAATCGATTATATCTTGTGGGATACTGGTGGTCATGCCTTTTTTTTCTTTCTTTCTTTTAACCATTCTAGACAAGAATGCTATTTCCTTTCTAGATAATGAGTCTCTAATTTTAGTAAACTTAGCACTGTCCTCATCTCTAGCTTTCTTTAAGATAGCCATCAAATCATCTTCGTCTTCAGTTATAAATGTTGATGTAATGTCATTAAATTTCATATTGCCCTTCCATTATACTATTTATAAAATATGGTATTTTTTATAGTCTTCCGGGCATTGCAGTGGCTATTTCTATACCAGTTACTGCCTGATTATATGTTTTTACAAGTTCTTCCTGTGGTTCATATAAGAATGCTACTATTACTCTATTTAACTCAACATTCACAGCACCATGTGCACGTTTATCCACCACACCTACAGATGGATGTACCGAAGCACCTAAACCAATATGAACACCACCATCACTTGTATTATTGGGAACTACTGATAATATATTTTTAACAGAATATACTAAATCATCATAATCTTCCAGTACACCTATGTAATCCATACCACTAACAGTCTTAAATATTACCACTTCACCCTTTTCAAAATTCATATATTACTCCATAATTATCTATAATATATTTATAATGGACAATTATGAATGAACTGTGATATAATTAAAATAAAATTATGGAGATGATGTATTGTAAATGTGTGAAAATATTGGCGAATGTCCTATATGTGGACGGTCGATGATTAAAAATGGATTTAATGATGAGCATCACTTAATTCCAAAAGCTAAAAATGGACGGTATACGGATAAAGTTCGCATACACCGTGTGTGTCATGAAAAGATTCATAGTATCTGGAGTGAATCTGAATTAGCATCGTTCTATTATACGATAGAACGAATAAATAGTCACCATGATATGAAAAAATTTATTAAATGGGTAAAAAAGAAACCAGATGACTTTTATGCAAAAACTAAATTATCAGCAACTAGAAAACGCAAATAATGTGAAAATAATTATATTGGCACTCATATTTCTAGCATCATGTTCAAATATAGATGTTAAAAATGAAGTTCCTAAAATTGAAAAACATCAAAAAATTAAAACTCCAACAAAAAAGGTAAATTACGGTTGCATTGTGGGTGGGATGGTTATATTGTCATCTAAACCATGTGAAGATCAATTGTCAACACCTTTCATACTAAACTATAAATATGGTTATGGGATTGTTCAACGAATTAACATTAATGGAATCACAAAAACGGGCTGATTTAGAAGTTGGCTACGCTATTGCATCAATAAATGAAGTATATAATGAGTGGAAAAAGATACATCGACGTAGAAACGCTGTTAACATTGTAACAACCTCAGTAAATAAACTATCCACAATATCACCAGATACTGTGGATTTTATACATGATACTGCCAAGTTAAAATTAGCTACCATAATTATGCGTTGTATGGATATTCCACCTTGGATGAAGGCTGATTCTAAAAGAATAACATATCGTAGGTTATTACCACTAATACTTAAAATACAAAACGTAAGTCCCAATACAGGTACTGGTGGTAGCTTAAGGGAAGTTATAATGACTAGACTAAGTGCATCAGTCTGCTACAATACTGATGCACCTAATAATACAGTATTTGTAGGCTATGAGCCAGTTATCAATAAAAAATATCTTAGATTTATATATGGTGATGAGCAGCCAGAACATGTCTGCAAAATGCAAACTCTTTCCATGTCAGAAGATTTTGACACTCTATTAAACACAATAAAAATAAACCACGAAAAGGCATGTGCAAAATATATAGGTAATACTGATGAATAAGGTTAACTTTGGTAGAATTGAAGTAGTTGATGAAAGAGATAAGCTATATCCTATTGGTACGGTAATAAATGAATCTATTGATAGTTTGCCCAACATTAAATTGAAAGAATGGTGGGATGATGGTTGGTGGGGTGATCAGGGTAATACATATGAATGTGTTGCTTACTCATGGATGCATTACTTGGAAGATGGTCCGGTAATTCAAGATGGTTTTCAGCGTAATAAGCCATTCTATGAAACTACGGATTTCTTTGATCTATGTCAGAAGCATGATAGATGGGAAGGTGAGGGGCAAAAAGGTACATCTGTTCGGGCTGGTGCTAAAATATTACATCACTTAAATATTATAGAATCATACCATTGGGCAACTTCTATGGATGATGTGATAAATTGTCTTAAGTATGTTGGTCCTATGGTAGCTGGTACTAGATGGTACAGGGGTATGAGTATACCTGAGACACGTGAAGGTAAACGTGGTGTTATACGTACTAAGGGTAAGGCTTCGGGTGGTCATGCATATGTACTTAATGGGATTGATGAAGATCGACAGTTAATAAGAATTAAGAACAGTTGGGGTCAACATTGGGGTCAGAATGGTCATGCATATATAAGCTTTGATGATTTTAATTCGTTATTGGAAACTGGTGGTGATGCATGTATTGCATTTGAGTCTAAGATGAATCACGTACCAGAGTTACTTTTTAGCTAAAGCTAAACTTATATAGTTCTTTAATACTGGTTCTAAACCACCAATTTCTTTCTTTGCCAATTTTAAAAGCTTTGTTTCTTTAAATCTAGGATTTTTTTGAATTAAATCAAATACTTGTTGTTTCTTTGTTTTTACGGCTGGCGCTTCATCTGGTGCATTATCAGCCTTAAATTTCTTAGGGTCTTTTATAAACTTCGACCAGCCTTTAGGCTTAGTGTCAGTTATATATAATTCATTATTCTCAGTATCATTCATATCAAAAACCATTGTACCTTCAAATGTTAACATTTCTATTTCAGCACCGTTGGTTACATCTTCTAAGTTTTTTCTGGTTGTAGTTCCACATGACACATTTTGTACTTCTCCGACATATGAAAACTTACCCTGTTTATCACGGTCTACAAATTTAACAAAATCACCCTTATTAACTTTCTTAAGGTTGGTAATTTTAGTGTCTGGCATACTGAACCTATTTTATGTTATGTTGATTGAATTTTTAGAATGTTTAATTAAAAATACCATCGAATGATGTGGCACCAAGTTCACCACAAACACCTTCCACACCACCCGATGGTTTATTAGTTTTACTTAAATGCCTTTCGCATTAAATCATTAATTGCGACTGTTTTCTGTGTTCCTTTGTTGTCACGTAATCGAACACTAGAGGTTGATTTACGCTTCATAAAGTTACCAGAGTTATTTGAAAAAACTCGACCATCAGGATAAATCTGATAATTTGAATAACCTCGTAATGTAACCGGATTAGGAATATCTGACCAGCTATTACCATTGATAATATCATATACCGCTTTACGTGTAATATTAAAGCGACTAGCTGTAGATGTCTGAGTATTACCTTCAGATACCAAACGTCGAATATCTAGAACATCTGATGGTGTTAGGCTTGACTGTGAAGATCGTTTGTTTAAGTTCATAATTTATATTTCTCCTATGTTATGAATTTTTGTTTCTATAGGTCGCCATTATAACAAGGTGTCAACAGACTGTCAAGTTTTAATGTATAAACCCCAAATCCAACCAGTGATCATTATGAATATTTACAGTATCAATACCAACAACAACTAATTCCCTGTTTGAATTAATTAGTTGTGTACCTTCGGGTAATAGAGGATAAATCCAAATGGGGAATAGTACAAGATCACTATCATCATCAATATATGAAAAACCAAGATCATGTAGTTCTTCGATTGATAGATTCTCAAGGTCATTAACTATATCGATATACGCGGTTAAATCATCTGCAATTTGATTCAAAATCCTATTAACATTCAATGGTTTACCACCTTCAAGATATTTTGTACCAAATGCATTAAGTAAAGAGTTTCGAACGACGCACAATGTTGAATATAGATTAGACATTACTATTCTCCTATTAAGTATGTTTATTTATTAATTGTAAAACGTTTAGATCATTAAGTCAATGGGATATTCAAATATAACTGTTCTAACATTCTATATCGCTCTATTGCTTGGGGTGTTGATTTTGGAACCAATACATTGGGGTTATTTTCTTTTATTTTAGTTAGAGTATTGATGTCGAGTATTACAGAGTTATTAGATTTTCGGCAATTAATCATGAATAATCTTGAAGTCTTTGGGCCAATGCCAATTACTGCTTCAAGTTCTTCAAGCTCAATATTGACTAAATCTAAGGATACACATGATGATAGGCATTTAGTTAACCTGTAATACTCCCCAAGTCTAACTTCATAGAGTTTGGAAGTCAATGTTTCATTCTCAACTAATAGGCTAATGTATTGGAATGGTGTCAAGTTGTGTATTCTGGCAGGTTCTAAAAATTTGTTAACTTTGTATACTTGCATGGCAGTATCACTTTTATTTGCTGAAGCCAAGCAGAAAATTAAAAATTCTTCCAATTCACTAATACTTCTATTATAATTTACTAAATTTTTCAGATCAATCAATTCAAATCTCCTATAATTATACAATTATAACAAAAAAGTATAAAGATGTCAACTGTTATACGGTTTCCAGTCTTCTGGATTTTGGGATAAACGATCTGCCAATATTTTAATTGTTCTAAGATTAAACCCCATACTTAAATGACTTGAATTAACTTCAACATTTTCCGACATTTCTGTTTCATCTATTATTGATAATGGCCAAGCCACAACTTCATCATTTTTACTAAATATTGAGGTTGTGAATACTGGTGGGTTGGGTTTAAATTCATGTAGGTATTCAGTGTGATGTAAAACGGCAGCATCGATAATCCCTGTCATTTTGTTATATCTTGATATGCTATTGGTGGATACCAAGTCAACACCATTTATAGGTGATCCTAAAGTTATAACGGATGTAACACGATCTGGGATTTTATTACCAATCATTCTGGCGTAACAACCACCTAGACTTTGACCAATAATGTTAATTTTTGTACCATATGATTCTGATAATTTTACAACCTGAATAAATGTTTCATCAATATTTTCTGGATTAAACCCCAAATTCCTGTTAATAGTCCAAGGAATAACATTATGCCCCTTATCCATTAATATTTTTCTCAATACAAATGTGGATGCATTACTCATACCGAATCCGGGTATTACTAATGTTGGAGTATTGTTGTTGCCGAGTTTTAATTCACTATAATCGGTGAATATACTTACCATATTTTATTTAATCCAGTGTTAATAAAAATAATAGTTTATCAGTTTCTGAACAAATTGCAAGTATTAAATCTGCAACAGTATCCATTTCTCCACCACTAGACCCCATTAAAGTTGATTGAACTGCTTTAAGATTAGTATTGAATTCTTTTATTTTGGAAATTATTTCATCTATTGACTTGAAATCTTCTATTGATTTATTACCTGATACTGATATATCATTTCCAATTCCCATAAATGATTCAGCAACTAAATCTACATTCGTCTGTAAAAATGCGTAATAGTCACCTAGTGCCATATGAGCTGCATAGCTTTTTGTTTGCCAGTGCCATAGATGGACTTGAGAAATCATGCATAGTGTATCACATATGACTTCTCTAACTGCATTATTATTAGCTCCATTAGTTCCTAACTTTTTTGCTTCAAATAAGCGCATGATATTATCCTATTATTGGAGCGTCTAGAGGGATTCGAACCCACAACTTCAGCTTGGAAGGCTATTATTTTACCGTTAAAAACTATAGACGCATTGGAGCGAAATACGAGGTTCGAACTCGTTACCTCAACCTTGGCAAGGTTGCGCTCTACCAGATGAGCTAATTTCGCATATTTTATATTATATCACAAGTATTTATACTTTCAACTCTTTTCTATAGTTTTTATAGATTTCATATATTATATTGTGAATCTCTGCGGCTGTACTTTCAGTATATTCATAGGTAAGTGTTCTATATTGCATTGTGCTTTGGGCCACTATATTCTTGACAGCACATAGAGCAATGGGTAGCTGCACTACTTTCAGTCATTTCCAATTCTTGTATAAAAAGATCAATAATTTGACTTCTATTCATATCCAAATTAGAATTAAACAACATCATAGCTTTACCCTTTTTGGTTTTACGATAATCAATATTTCTCGGCTTATAATCTACAGTTATAATACCTATGCGATGTAATTCCTTTTTTGCACCAGATATATAGGTTCTTGCTGAATTTTCTGATGGTAAGTTGAGTTCTTTAACAAAAACTCTAATAATTTTATCCTTTGGTAAAGTATGGATAGATTTATACAAGTCTACTGCCAATTGCTTTTTAGTTTTATTATTTATTATCATATTCATGTTTATTCTTATGTTCGAATAATAACATAAAAATAGGATATATGTCAATAATATTATGCTGGAGTTGGTGTAACAGGTGGTGTCCCTGTTAAGGTAGGGGTTAGTGTTACAGCAGGTGTATCTGTTGGTGTAACACTGATCGATGGGGTAATATCCGGTGTGTTTGTATTAGTTGGTGTAATAGCAGGTGTGTCCGTTGGGGTTACGGTTGGTGTTTCAGTAGGTGTTACTGTTACAGCAGGCGTGTCTGTTGGGGTTACGGTTGGGGTTACTGGTAGGGTTTCCGTTGGCGTTACAGGTGGTGTCTCAGTTGGTGTTACAGTTACAGCAGGCGTTTCGGTTGGTGACTCAGTTGGTGTAATAGCAGGTGTGTCCGTTGGGGTTACAGTTGGTGTTTCAGTTGGTGTTACTGTTACAGCAGATGTTTCAGTTGGTGTTACTGTTACAGCAGGTGTTGATTCTGGGGTACTTGTCAATGTTACAGCGGGTGTTGATGTAGGTGAAACATCGATTGATGGTGTAACATCTGGGGTACTAGTGGTAGTTGGTGTAATAGCAGGTGTGTCCGTTGGTGTTACAGTTGGTGTTTCAGTCGGTGTTACTGTTACGGCAGGTGTTTCTGTTGGTGTTACTGTTACCACGGGTGTTGATTCTGGGGTACTTGTCAATGTTACAGCAGGTGTTGATGTAGGTGAAACATCGATTGATGGTGTAACGGTTGGTGTAACTGTTGTGGTTGGTGTAATTGTTGGTGTAACACTAATGGTTGGTGTTACACTGATAGTTGGTGTAACGGTTGGTGTAACTGTTGTGGTTGGTGTAATTGTTGGTGTAACACTAATGGTTGGTGTTACTTCTGGGGTACCTGTTGGAGTAACATCTGGTGTTGGTGTGGCGGTTGGAGTCAATCCAGATGTTGGTGTTGGTGTAATTACCAGTCCTTCTACATACTCAGCAGCCTCAATTAATGTTCCAAACACACGTTCATCGGATATTGCTATGTTACTAATAGCACCATCTTCACGCACCCAATAACTAATAACGCTACCATTATTAGTTATTGATCCTTCTACCTGTGTTACTATAGCTTCAATAATCGCATTATCAAGAGGGTCTACTGAAAAAACAGTATCACCGGGTGAAAAATTATATTCTATTGTAAACATTTATTAATACTCATTAATTTGTAATATCAAATCACAATCACCCTTAATTAATCGGTGATAAACCTCTGATTCAATTGAAAAAGTCACTCCAACTTTAAGTTCAAATGGCAATTCATTATCCCTTTGAAACATCCAACCCTCACATTTAATGGGTGTTATATTTCTAGTTTTTGTGTCACGGTGCCAAACTAGTTCATTATAACTGACATCATGTAAAATTGTTCTTCTAATTGTATTACTATTTATTGATTCGTCGTTGAAGATTTGCATATATTACCAGTAATAGTTTCCACCACCCGATAATCCTAATTGCTTTGCATATCTGGGAAGGTTACATGACCAGTAACCCGGAGTTGTTTTATCTTTTTTCTCACTACACTTATGGCGTGATGCGAAATTCTTTCTAGCTTCAGGATCATTTATTTTAGATTTAAGATCACCAGAATCACCAAAATTTACTTTAACCACATTTCCTTTTGAATTCTTTACATAAACATAGTACTTTTTAGGTCCACCACGCTTGGGACTATTTAATTCAACATCATCACCCTGATATTCGGCCTCATCAATCTCATTATCAACCATAGGGCAATCTAATGGAACCATAGTATCTTCAAATTCAACATATTGACCTAAATCACTTTCAAGAATATCCTTATCACCATCATCAAATTCTATAACACCATCTTCCATCATCTTTCTGGCTTCATGTATAAGTTCTATAAACTTATCAGAATGTACACGATATATATTATTAAATATACCCTCCTGCGAATTTACATTCTCAGTTATCTGTGCACGTATACCATAGTTTTCTTCTAACTTAGAAGATTTAGCATTGGTGTAAAACTCTTTAAAAGATTCTTTCATAAATAATATCCATTTTTAAGTATTTATTATACAAGAGAAAAATATTAATATAATGATATGTTGTAAAAGCTGTTTTCATTGACATCATGAACAACACCACCAACAATATACGAAATTATTTCAGTTTCCTGTGGTGCCACTTGGTTATCAGATGATACTAAATGTTTATCTATCCAGCTAATAGGATTCTTTTTACTATATTCATTTTTGATACCAATTGCCCTCATACGTTTACCAGCAATATATTCAACAAATTCATTTAATATTCGATCATTGAGACCCATCATAGACCCATCACGAAATAAATGTGAAGACCAATCTTTTTCTTGCATAACTGCGGTGTAATACATTTCAGTAATTGTTCCAATTTCTTCATTGAATAATTCTTGCATGACAGGATCATCGTCACCATTAGACCACTTCTTCAAAATATTTTGAGTGATTGCCAAATGTAGTGTTTCATCACGTGCAATAAGGCCAATAATTTTAGCATTACCTTCCATTAGATCATTTTCTGCGAATGCGAACGAACATGCGAACGATGCATAAAAACGAATCCCCTCTAATATGTTAATTGATGCTACACATAGTAGTAGTTTTCTTTTCAATTCACGTAATGAAAGATTATATGTTTTACCAGCAAGTTTATGTTTACCTTCACCAAAGGTTTGAAACATGTTAGAATATTGCATAAGATCATCATAATATGATGTCACTGCATTAGCACGATCCATAATTTTTTCATTTTTCATGATATTATCGAAGATAATTGATGGATTGGTTAATATATTTCTGAGAATATATGTATAGCTTCTACTGTGAATAGTTTCAGAAAAACTCCATGTTTCAATTAAAGTTTCTAGTTCGGGTAATGATACATGTGGTAGTAATGCAAGATTGGGTGAACGACCCTGAACACTATCCAATAATGTCTGATAGCTTAAATTTTCAATAAAAATAAATTTCTCATGATCGGCTAATTGCTTAAAGTCATATGAATCTTTACTGATATTAACTTCTTCAGGGGTCCAAAAATACCCTAAATGTTTCTGTATAATTTTTTCGAATATTTCGAATCTCTGCACATCATATCGTGCTACGTTTGGTTGTTCACCAAAAAACATATATTGTTTAGTAAAATCCACATTTGGATTTGGGTTAAACGCTTTCATTGACATAAATTATTTCCCTGTTATTAATATTATATTGAACATGAATCACAATCTTCTTGATCATCAAGCTGATCAGATTCGGTATCATTTTCAAATGCTTTTGTTACTATATCACCCACTATTTTCATTTCGGATACATCCTGTAGATCATCATCTCTGCCATCTGGGGTATTGTGATAATATAGTGTTTTTATTCCATACTTGTTACATAGTAGTAAATCGCGCAACATTGTTTCCATTGAAACTTTACCTTCAGGGAAATGATTTGGATTGTATGATAGGTTTGTTGAAATACTTTGGTCAACAAATTTTTGAATAGTTGCCATTGTCATAATTATTCCAGACATACTTTCCATATCCCACAACATATCGTACTTTCGCTTAAGTCGATTAATTTCAGGTACTACCTGTTTTGATATGTTAGATTTATTACCCTTAACTGTAACTAATGATCGTACAGGTTCCACACCGTTGGTAGCGTTCACAATTTTTGCACTTGTTTCTGCTGGCATAACTGCTGTGATGGTGGCATTACGCATTCCATGTTCTAATACTTCGGCACGTAACCATTCCCAATCTAAGTTATATTCAGGTTTAACAATCTCATCCACTGTCTTCTTATAGTGGTCAATTGGGAGTAACCCTTGAGCATATTTTGTTCTTGAAAATAATCTACATGGTCCACGTTCCTTTGCAAGTTCAACTGATGCCTTAATTCCGTAAAATTGAATAGCTTCCATAACTTCATGTATAAGTTCATGTGCACGGGGATCATCATATGTTACATTATTTTTTGCAAAATAATACGCTAGGTTAATTATGCCTATACCTAATGGTCTATAGTCCAGTGTGGCTTCTCTGGCTGCTGGTAATAGATAATTCTGATAATCAAGCAGTGTGTCCAATCCTCGGACAGCATTACGCATCCATCCTTCAATATCATCCATTGATTTAATATTACCAAGATTGATTGCAGATAACGTGCATAATGCAATTCTGGAAGTATCTTCTTCAACTTCAATTATATAAGAGTCCTTATTTTCTGGATTTTCTTTAAGCGCCCTAAAGTCTGTATATTTTGGCATTATAATTCACTCCTATTTAGTATTTTAAAACCTTTAACTATATCACTTCCACCAAGGTCATTGACAGTTTCAATTAATTTGTCGAAATCTACAGTTATAGTATATTTTTCAGTTGACCCCATTGGATTTGTTATCAATGTTATTTCCACACAAAGATTACTCATTCTGATTGGGTCTATAAATGATGAGTGTGAGTTAACATTATCAATAAACATACTATATATTCTACCAGTTTCTTTACGTTCACCCATAAATGATTCATATAGGTCTAATGCTGATACTGTCCCCTTTGCCATCCCTGCCTTGCTATACTTTTTATATAGTCTTTCAAATTTTGCAGGATCACTAAAATATGCAAGATACATATCTCTAGTTTCATGTGGTGAAAATAAATTAATTTCACCCTGCTTGGCTAATAGATCACACATAAAGTCATTCATAATAATGGCATAATCTAACTGCCTAACTCGATTATCTTGTGTTCCTTTATTATTTTTAAGAACCAAAATATCTTCTATTTCAGGATGCCACAACAATACGTATACTGTAGCAGCACCACCCCTCACACCACCTTGTGAGCAGCTTTTGACGGTTCCTTGATATTGTTTAAAGTATGGTATAACTCCGGTATGTTTAATGCTCTTATCGGCTACTGATGCACCTGCTTCGCGTATTGCTGATGCCCCTATACCAATGCCAGCCTTCTTAGAGATATACTCCTGTATGGCTACATTTGATTGCTCAATAGAGTTTAAGGTATCATCGGCCTCAATTAGTACACATGAGCTAAATTGCTTAGTTCTTGTTCGCATACCTGCCATAATTGGCGTTGGTAAACTAATATTACCTTGAGATATATCATTATAATATGATTTAATTTCTTTTAAACTTCTAGTAGTGGAACACATCAATGATGAAATTAACATATATGTTAATTGTGGAGTTTCAAGAGGTTCAACACCATTCAATGATCTATCACGAATTGCATATTTAGTCATGTATTCCTTAACTGAAATATGAGCAAGTTTTAAATCCCGATCATGATCTATAAAGGAATCCATTTTATCCCATTCTTCTTCAGTGTAATAGTCTAGTAGGTCTTCGGTATAATACCTATTTTCAACCATTTTGATAATGTGGTCATATAATCTAGGTGGTTCCATACCACCCCACGCGGTCTTACGCATATCGAACATTAGTAATCTACCTGCGGGGAATTGATAGTTGGGCGTAGATTCAGATATTAAATTTGCTGCTGATTTTATCAATGCCCGATGGATATCTACCGATGACATTCCATCATAAAATGATAAATGTGCCTCCATTTCAATATCTGATACAAAAACGCCAGTAATATCTTCACATGCAATTTCTACCATCTTGTGGATTTTTTCAATATCAAAAAATTCCACCTCACCATCTCTTTTAACAATCTTTATACTTTCTGACTTCTTTGCGTTATTTGATTCCATATATTATTATTGAACTCCATTAATGTGAGAATTATTTACTATTATTATTACTTCTATATTCTTATGGTTTAAAATCAACAGCTTATATTCCTATTATAAATTATAAGGAAAATAGAGTTGAGTAACTATTTACGGTTGATGCTCGAACGGCATAATAGTATGGAATACCATAAAATAGTATCTCACAATCTTTATCTATTGCGTCACTAAGACCTTCTGTGATATAGTCATATCCGATAACGGATTTAATCATTCCGATGGCATAGTCATTATCATGATGCTGGAATAATGTTTCTAGTGTCTGATCATATTCATTGGCATCTTTGACTTCGGGACTATATATAAATTTATATCCATCTATAGGGAAAACATAAAATAAGTCATGATCATTTTCAAAAATATTTTTATTAATACCCTGCACATATAGTGAACGTTGTCGTATGTCAGGAGTTTCTATAAATACATTATTGAATATACTATCTATTTTATTTTTGGTTTTTCGTTTACGTAGTTTAATCTTACGTGAATCATGACCATCAGATGGGAGACATTTAAGTATAGGGTTACCATTAGACTCTGAAAGGAAATCCTGACATTCTTTTCTGATATTTATTTTTATTTCATTTACCATTTATTATATAACCGTTTTGAGGTATTTTAACATTATGCGACCATCTTTGCAACACTTTATGAACAAAATTAAGGGTAAGACCGTGTTTATGGTTGGTGGTGGTGACAGTATATCATCAATGGTTGATTTTAGCCTATTACAGAATGAATTAGTATTTTGTATCAATGATTCATATATGGATATCATTACACCAGTCGGGCTATATTGGGTTGATGATACATGGATGTCAGAGCGTTATGAAAAACTTAAAGAATACACGGATATGGATATATTTACATCAAAAACAGCATCTCATATTAATTATGATATTAAAAATGATCCAAGGACTTTAGGGAATACTATAATTCTAAAAAGAATAAGTGACTTTGGATATGCTCCTGACTTCGATACGGTATGTGGAAATAATAGTGGTGTTCAGGCTTTAAATTTTGTAGTTAATATGTCACCATCTAATGTTATATTATTAGGATATGATATGCGAAGAGGTGATACCGGGAGAACTCATTACCATGATGAATATCGACCACACATACCGGATGATGTATATTCCACTTTATTCTTACCATCCATAAACAAATTTGCAAAAGAGTATAAGGAGTCCGGTAAAAGTGTAAATATATATAATGCAAACCCTGACAGTGCGGTTAGGTGTTTTAATTTTTGTGACTATAGAGATTTTATAAAGGAGAAGTGATGAATGTAATCCCTAAGATATTCCTAGTTTTACGAACTGGTGGGGAATATGATTATAAGTATGTTAATAACATAGCAGAGGCTATAAAGAAAAACACCTCAATTGATACTAATATTGTATGTTTAACAAACGATCCAAGTGGTATATCCAATAAATATGTCGATGAAATCGTATTATTTAACCATGATTGGCCAAAATGGTGGGGTAAAGTCGAATTATTTCGCCCTGATCTACATGAGGATAATGACACTCCGAAATTCTTTTTCGATTTAGATACATTTGTTGTTGATAATATTGATGAATATTTATCTAGAAAATCCTTAAAATTCTCGGGATTGCAAGATTTCTATAATCTGGAAAGTTTTGCTAGTGGTCTTTTATATTGGAAAAATCCAATGACCGAAATATATGAAATGTTTAAGAGTAATCCTAATAGATTTATGAAACTTTACGAAGTAGGTGGTGATCAATCATATATTAGCCAGCAATTCCACCACCCAAAAGAATTTCTTCAGGATTCATACCCAAAACAAATAGTATCATATAAGGTACATTGTAAAGTAGGAGGTGATATTATTCTACCCAAGGATGCAAAAATAGTGTGCTTTCATGGAAAACCAAAACCACATACAATAAATTCGAATTTAGCTAAATATTGGAAACAAGATTAATTATGAAAATTAAATATACAATAAATGAAATAGAAACAAATATCGCAAAACTCACAGTGTCATTCGAAGATGCATGTGATGCCTATCGTGATGCACTTAAAAAGCGTGATAGTAATCGTGCTATAAAAGAGCGTATCGGTGAAAATTCTCGTGGAACATCAATACATAAATTCCAGACATCATTCGCTTGGATTCTTCATGATCTTAGATGTGGCCCCAGATGTTTTGCTGAAGATAATATCAATGAAGCTGAAGACCTTATTGAGCACATTCAAAAAATAGCACTTAAGTAATATCTTAATATCCAACCATTGGATGTTACCATAAATAGTATATAATTGGATATTATTGATGGCAACTATTAAATATAACTGTGACACATGTAAACGAGAAATATCATTAGCTGAAAATGCTTCTGGTATGACGGTGTTTTCAAAATGTATAATAACTAATGGATGCAAGGGTAAATTATATAAGATTGTTAGGAATGAGAATGTAGTACGGCAAGATGGTGATTTTCCGCCTCCCGTTGCGGGTTTAGAAGATTATGTTCCAAGAAGAGCATTTTTTGCTAAGGATATCAATATTAGTTCACGTAAATGGAAAATACAACACAATTTGGGGGTTTCTCCAGCAGAAACCGTATATCTTATAGAAAGTACTGGTGGAGTTCCCATTGAGGCATCACCAGATTCATATACCATAAGTATAATAGATTCAAATAATTTAGAAATATCATTCGAAACTCAACAGCGTGGGATCATACATTTAGTTTCCCGATCTAGTGTTCCCGCAAACATTCAAAGTATCATTACACCTGAAGGATTAGTTAATATATCAAATGATGGAAATATGGTGTTTGCCATACCCACCATTATTGAGCGGGATAATAATACAATAGAATATATGAATGAAGATAATTTCACAATAGATTTAGAAATTCAAATACCATCAAATCCAGTAAAAGGTATTGAGGGTGAATATATGTTAGATGTTTTACCGTCATCATCACCTTGGTTGGGTTGGGATCAAGTATTAATAAGGAAAAGAAGAAGTTTTTCAACTAAAAATATAAATGTTTTGGATTTCATGACTGATGCCTTTCCTAATATTACATCATTAGCTGATATACCCGAAAATACATCATTTCGGATACTTGGAATTCAGTATCAAAATACAACATCTGGATATATTGGGAATTTAATTCCAATCGAACCTAGACAGGTATTCTTATTATATTCTGAAACCCCATATGGTGTTATAGATAAGGTGAGAAATAAATTAGTAGATATTGGAACTTTACCAAATACAAATATAGGTCGATTTTATATTATATCGGGAGCAATTTACTTAGATAGTTCAAATATAGAATCGACGTATCCTAGAATAGAACAGCTTACAGGGGATAATTTGGTCACTGCACCATAATAAATATAATACTATGAAAAATATTTTTCAATCATTTAATTTCGAGGGACATGTTAAGATCGTAGACCTCACAACTGGTGAGATTCTACTAGATGATTATAATGCAATACATCCACAAAATATTGCAAGAATAATTTCTAGAGGATTAGCCAATGAACCTAATTCATCATTCTATCGTTTAGCTTTTGGAAATGGTGGCACCTTTCTTAATGGTGGTGAAGTTGTTGAACGTCAGGTCAACAATGGATTTAATGATTCTCGTGGGTGGGAATCCAGACTATATAATGAAATATATTCAGAAGTAATTGACAGTTCATTACCTAATTATGGCGTGGATGAAGGTTCTTCTGGTTTAGATAATGTTAGAGTTAACGGTGGTGATTATGCATTTAGGGACGAACCAACTGATGGGTTATATTCTCGTGAAAATGGTGTATTATCTGAGGTCATCATTGATATGGTAATAAATGATGAAGAGCCACTTGGTGATAGTAGAACATTCACATTTGATGAAGTTGGCATTTATAGTTCTGGTGCACCAGCATTAAGTACATCTGGTATTTCATCGATAGATATTGAACTTAATAAAGAAGGATTACTGGCCGATGGTGATAATATAATAAAAACTTCATATTCGCAGATAGTGGGTCTAGTTGATAATCCATTGGGTGATGTGTTTGTTTCATTACCCGGTGGTACTCGATTTTCCATACCTGTAGTGTTAAATGGTGTTAGGGTTAATTCATTAATTACAACACCACCTGCTGGTACTGGTACTGGTGTGGCTGGTGCGTTTACATATGGTGATTTATGTGAAGGTATTAATACTGGTGCATGGTTAGATTCTGCAAGTCCATTTGATTTTAGTGGTGATAGTGGAGCACTATTCTTTATATCTGATACGGGAACCGCATTATATCCATCTATTAATAATTTGGATTCTAGAGGATTTTTTTCGGTGCAAAGTAAATCAACTGGTTCACAGTCAACTATATCGTTTCCAGAAGAAGAAACAGTTTTAGGTTCAGAAAATCTAATTTATTTCTTAGCTAGGCATGATTGGTTGAATGTAAATAGTAACATTAAAGGTGGTGATGATAGGGGTATAGTGAATAATTCTAATGATTCAACCGAAGAACGAGAGAGATTATTAACACATATAATATTTCCAGAAAAAAGTAAAGATTCAACAAGTAGAATTAAAATAACATACTCTATAACAGTTTCGGCTGGTGAGTGTATATCACAAGAAATAATACTAAACGATACGGTATAATGAAATGACAGATAGAACAAAATTATTGCCATCATTAGAGCGATCATTATATGATGAAAAATATGGTACAGATACTAGATATGGGCTAGGTCCAGATCAGATATTTGTTGACCCTACTCTTGCCAAATCAACAATTACTGCAATATTGAATTCACCTAATAGGGAATTTGATGGTGTAGATATTGATGCATTTGTGAATAACAATCTGAATTTCAATACACCCAATGATATTATAACCACAATGAATTTGATATATGAGACATTTAGAAGAGAAGACGTTAATTATATATTCTTTGAAATACTTAAGGATGCTTTTTCTACAAAATCGAAATTTGAAGAAATATTTAAAACATCATGGGTTGCGTTGCAAATTGAGCAGAGGGTTGATTCACCGAATGCCATTCCAGAGCCTGATCTTAATATACAGGCTGGTGGTGGGTGCTTTACAGCACCAGCACTTACACCAACATTAACAGCATCCGTTACAGTATCAGAGCCAGAGTTGACACAGAGTGCTACTCCAACAGTAACACCTACACCTACACCATCACCATCAGTTTAATTAGTATAGTGTTCATTCTCCCGGCGTGTGTCACCATCATAATGAAACTTTCTGTCATGATTAATAGTTGAGGCTAAAAGGCATCCCGGATTTATACGCCTATCATGTATAAGATTCATCGTATGACTCATCCATGTCTGTTCATATAGATGCTCATATTTATCTTCTAGAAATACCTTAAAGCTTCCACTCTTGTTAAACATTAGTGGCCAATTACAATAATGGTACTCTCCTACAGCATAGGGTAATCCTCTTAGTGTATTAGTTCTCTTAATATTGGTGTGGTGGCGTATTTCTGTATCAGACTGTTCAGGGAAATATAATTCTTTTTTGCTAGGTGGTACATTAAACCATGCCCAGTTATGATGATTAACACCATAAAATTCACTAAAACACATTTTCAAATAATCAAGCTTTTCAGTTGCCATGATTTCCATACACTTATCAAATATTTCAGGGTGATATGTTGTGAATCCTGATTTGCATGGACCTGCATTGGGCTGATGCATTAGCATGTCATCTTCGAAGAATACCATATACTGATGATCACTTGCATCAAAATGCTCTGCGGCAAATTGTCTACCACCATTTATACCTACATTGTCAAACTTGAATTCTTCAAATCCATATTGTTCAAACAATTCTTTATATGTTGCATCAACTTTTGGATCATTGGAATTATTAATTACATACTTTTTCATACTTTCAAATTCCTTGGGAAATGCAGATACAAATGATTTCACCCAATGTTCAAATTGTTGAGGTAGGTTGTAGGTAAGGGCATATATAGCTAACTTTTCTTGAGTATATACTTTAGTGTCATTTTGAATATCATTTAATGCCTTAATTATTAGACCATTATTATCAATGTTGACAATATTACAAAGGTCTGGACGCTGATATGTTATCAAGGTAAAAATACTTTCTTCGGTTCCCATATATCCAGAGTTTAACGTATTTCCAAGTAGTTGATAATATATGTCGTTAATCTCACGAATAACATGGGCTGGACCACCAAACATTCCACCTCTGGCAACTCTATCAGTTTTACACCCTGCAATTTTATCAAATTCTTCTTTTTCAAACCCATGTACTTCTACTTCACCATCATATGGGAAACACACATACATCATTCTCTGCATATGTTCTGTTATTTTTTTAGCAAAGTCAAAATTCATATATGCACATGGGTCACCAATCGTGTTAGCTATTCCCGCATCCATCCATAAAAAATACTTAGTTTCGAAGAAATTAAATATTGATGCATCATTCAAAAAGAATTGTTTACTCATAACTAATGGGTTATATAACTCTAGTTCCGATTGTGGACTATCTGTAATCCAACCACTTCTATTTTTCCATTCAGGTTGATTGCGTATTTCATTAGTCTGTTCATAAAATGGAAAGTTTTTTAAGTCAGCAAGGGTCTTAGATACAATTCTAGTATTATCTGGAATTCTTTCCTCCCACACTATCTTTTCAACTTCTTTATCACAGAATATAACCATAGGTAATTCCGTCTTCAATAAGCGTCTGAATGTTTCAATATAATGATCGAACCCTCTAGCGAAACCGGGGTTAAGATCACCTCGTTTAATATCAAATAGTGCTGTAACTAATGTTAAATCGTTGTTCATTTAAATACCTTTAAATCTATTTATTTTAATTATCTACCTGTGAATTCTTTAAAAAAATCTGAAAATGATATTGCAGTGTTGGGGTCATATAATGTTTTATCCCAATTTTTTAACCAATCTTCATGATACCATGTATCGAATAAATAAAGTTTTATTTTTTCATCAATAAACGATTCATCTTCCACCATATGCTTGTTTACCATATAACTCAATATGTCTTCTTCTTTAACCAATTGATTATGGTCTACTAATTGCTGACAAATATCCTTACCTTCAAGCACCCAGTCTAATAATACATTAGTAGTTCCACCAAATAATCCACCCACAACCGTGCCAGTTTTTACAGTTTCAATATTACCCATAAAAGATGGGTCATTATGCTGTGGTGAATTACACATCATGTGGAATATTTTATTTTTACCTATATAATTTGCTAGATACTCTGGAAATTCATTATTAAAAATTTGGTCAAAATAAAAACCATCATGATATTCCTTTGATTGATTTGGATATTCCATTTCGGGGTTATATATGGAATTATATTTGTATGGTAATACTCCGGGATGTGATAATCCAGCATCTATCCAAAATACAAAATTATCTTCAGATATTCCAACTTTATTAATAATATGTTCAACTAAATCAAATTTACTCCACATTATTTCAACACACCGACTTGACCACCCTGCTTCATTTCTATATACTTCGGGGTTACTATCTTTAATTTTTTGTATATCATTATAGAGTGGATATTTATCTAGTTCATAGTTTATGAATTTAGCATTATCTAAACTATGGCTGTAAATTGCTGGAAGGTTCTTTTGTATATTGCGCTTATCAGTAAAGATATAAATTGGGACACCCATGTGTTGCATCTGAGCCAACGAAAATGCATACTGGGTGCCCCGATTATGTCTACCAGCAAATTTAGTATTAGATAAATCATCATATACCGATGTTACAAATGATATATTCATTATATTAACCTGAACTTATGATTACTTTCCATGAAAGGAACCACAACATAATCATAATCTGATGACACCCCCCCAGAACGTAACATGCTCAGTAGATGTGCCTCTATGTTTGTACATAACCAATCTATCTGTGATATATGGCCTGCTACAATGTCCATAGATGGGATTTTGGTAGGAACCTTACCAATGTGATGCTTGCCAAGTATGTCCTCTGCTGGTGATCCTGTGTATGTTCTAGAGGTAGTAATAATTTGATCACCCTCTTTACATGCTTCGGATATAGTTTTAATATCATTAACAATATCCATTGAATACATAACATTTCCTAAAGTTACAAATATGTGATTTTGTGTTCTATGTAAATTCTCAAGCATTACATTTTTGGCCCACAACATTCGTATAATATTTAGATATTCAGACATCACCATATTTAAATTGGGTAAACTTTTTTGAACTAATTCATGATAGTAAAAGCTGGTTATATTAATGGGAAAATACTCAACTTCAAAGTCAGACAATGCAAGTTGACAATATTTAATATATTTCTCTTCTATTATCAATACAACTTTAGAATCTTGACAAATTTTAGAAATCTTCGGTATGTATGCTGATAATAAATTATCATTATTTGTGGGTGTTACAAATATATTTACAGTAGTTTCATTTGATAATGGCTTGATGTTAATATTGATTGATTTTTTCTCGAATTTTTTCTCTTCACCCCTTCTAAATATTAGACGGTTCTTGTAAAATACGGCATCAAGTTTTGAAGTTTCTAATATTTCAAGAGCTTCTGATATTCTGGTCAAAATTGGTTTTCCATTGACATTGAATGATGTGTTCAATAATACACTATGATCAGAAACCTTATCAAATTCGGTTAATAGATCATATATAAAGCTATTCTGCTGGCGGGTCACAGTCTGCAATCTACCAGTATTATCTTCGTGTGTTACGGCTGGTATAATATCTCTATATTCTTCTCGTACTTCAGCAACATACGTCATATGTCGAGATTGTGCACCTTCTGGGAAATCAAAATATGTTGGTGCGTCCTCTAGACGAACTAATGGTGCAAATGGTCTATACCATTCTCTATTTTTAACTTTATCATTAAGTATGTTTTTCATATCGCCAACTGGATTACATATTATACTTCTATTGCCTAGTGCTCTTGGGCCATGTTCCGAGTTCCCATTAATAATACCTACAATATGACCATTGTTTATATAGTTAGCTAAACTTTCAATAGATACATCTTCCACTACACTAAACATGCCATTTTCAATATATGATGAGAACATATGTTCATCTAAAACGGGCGCACCTGCATATGTTAAATCAACCTGATACTCTGGCTTCTGATTAAGTAATATTCCACCCACAGCTATACCACAGTCACTGGTGTTAGGTGGTATAAAAACATTCTTACCACGTTCCCTTAATATTCTAGTATTCAATATAACATTCAATGCACACCCTCCAGCTAAGGTCACTGGGATATCTGGATATTGATCAAAATAAGGTTGTGCAAATTTAAAAAATTGTTCTTCAAATACATGTTGTGTTGTTGCCGCAATGTCCCATGACATCTGACCACTTATTCTAGTATCCTTAGTATAATTCTTAACCTGTATGGCTTCCATCAATTTTGGGAGAGCATCTTTAGCTGCTTCTGCACCACCAAGGTATGAGTCCCCACTATATGTAAATGTTTCATAGAATTCAGTAAAGTGTGGAATCCATTCATCTCGAATATTTCCATATGAACACAGTCCCATTAGTTTACCGGCATAAACAAGATTGCCAATGTTTAGTGGGTCACGTGTAATTTCATCAAGGTGATCACCAAGAATCATATATGCAAATCCTAAATCTTGGTTAAATTTATTAAGTAATGTGACGCCATTTTGTCGATCTGTCATGTATACATTAAAATAACCGGCATCACCACCACCATCAAATGTGAAGGTTAATGCTTTATCGAAAGGGGATTGATAAAATGCACATGCTGCGTGTGCTTCATGGTGATCAAACGTTAAACTCTTAACATAATTAAAGGATGGTTTCAGTTTTGACAAATCACCATAGTTTGTTAAATATAAATCTACTTCACTTCTATCAGTTTTAGAAAGTAAAAACTCAGTGATTTCTTCCAATATAATATTAGGATTTGATGCTGGCAAGTATGTTATTAAGCCAGCATTTTTTTTACTTAACCAGCGTTCTACCTCAATTACAGTATACGTGCCTTTATAGAACATTGCAACAGCGGCATTATGGGAACCATAACTTGCTATTATTAATTCATTTTTCATGTTTTCACCTAATAGTCAATAGGCTTAGTTATTTTTTTCATCCATTCTTTACTTTCACTATGTACCCATACCGTGTAATGTGTTGGGCGTTTAGTCGAAAGAAAAATTAGTCGATAATCAACGAAACCGTTATCACTATTTATATATTGGTATATTTCATCTTTAGTAATGTCTTTCCGATGTATTTCGTCACCATTTTCATCATGTGTACCGACATAGAAAAAGTCATAATCATCCAATAGTTCTTCACCACTCTCAATTAATTCATTTTTATGTAGGCATATGTGTACATCATTAGAACGTGCAAACAATACCTTCCACTGTTTCTCATTATCATATGGGATATTGTTGGGTGGGTCTTTCCTATCCAATGTTGGCTGTTGTACACCACGGTATTCAAAACTAATGCCAGCATATTCTTCATATTCTCTGACAGTTCTAACATCACCAAATCCAAATTTACCAAAGTCAATTTGTGCTGGGTCTTCACCATCCATGCCAAATAGTATTCGGTTTCTCTTATGGCAAAGATTATTACGTTCAACCCAATCTAGCTTGATATTACCATCATTCTTACTAGTTGTTGTGTGATCATCCCAGACTTTAGTTCTACCCTTTCGTGTATATTCATGCCAAGCCACAACTTTGTGGGGGTGAAATAGATCATATCCATGTGTGAATGCTCTAACTGCTATAGATATTTCTTCACCGTGGAAGAAATAATCAGGGTCATGTGGTACCTTCTCTGTGAAGTCACCATCAACAAAACAAAAATGTGCTGAATAAAAACGTGAGCACATAGGCTTTGTAAGTTCCTTATAGTTATCAATTGAAGATGGTCTAAAGAACACTGCACCTTCTGGAATGAACCTATCGAAATCCATTTTCCAAGGTATTTGTACTCTGGCACTAGGGTCATTATCAGGGTCAAATGATGGTATATATCCAGTCAATAGTGGCTTAGGTGTGTCTTCGCTGCGTACTGACTCTAGCATGTCAATACATATTTCATCCCAATTGGGGACAAATCTGTGATGTGAATCTAATTGTAGAGTATATCGTTCACCAGAATAACGCTTTTGAATTTGGTATCTCGCCCAGCAAGCACCCTCTGTTTCATTATAATCAAAATCAATGACTGATAATTTCGCACCATTTTTAGTCATGTTCATAACTGTACTTTTAACACCGTCATCATCTTCTATTTCATCAAAATTATATATATAAAAATCAGAGTTTAGAAAAATATCAGTTGTGTCTTCTGGGCCATGTTGCCAACAGACACAAATGTGTAAGTTTTCAGGTTTTTCTGCGTAGGTTATTAACCCATTAAGTGTGTTGATTAGTTCAGGATCACGATATGATGCAATCTGAACAAAAATGGTGTTGGCTTCCATAATTATTCTCCTAGATATGTTAAACTATTTATGTCTTGTTTTTTTATATGTGCTTATTTAAAAAATAAAAAGGGGGTTTCCCCCCCTTTTAAACCTTTTAAGACCCTTTTGGTCTACCCGGACCACGTGGCTTTTCTTCTACTATTCGAATACCCATCTGACCCTGTTTTGGTGTCATGATTCGATTTTGTGCAGTACATACTTTTACTAGCTGGTGATAAAACTCTAGAGCATTTTCACCATTTGCAAGTGTTGTATTATCCAACAAATCCCAAAGTTGGTACTTGTCAGCATCACGCTTTTGTAGTATGCTAGTTAATCGGTCTAGATCGATTCGGTCTAGAGCCTGTGTTTCTAGGAAATATACATCACCATTATTCTTATCACGCTTAACAACGATGCATTCTACTGCAATACCCTCGTCATTAATATCGATCCATTCTACATGTGGTAGCTTTGGGTGTTTACTTACTGCTTTATTTGACATTTTAATTCTCCTTTGTTGTTTAATTAATTAATTAATTGTCTATTTGATAATATTTATACCTTAATTATTTGTGTGAGCTTGTTGTATTGATTAATTATTATTAATAATGTATAATTGTAATATGAAGAATAAAAGAGTTCCAAGAGCAGGCTTAATACCATATATAATTGAAGATAACATCGTAAAAATGATGCTTATGAAGCCATCGAATCCAAAATATGGCGGAAATCAATTTCAAATAGCTAAAGGTAAGGTAGATGAAGGTGAAATTAGTATAGATGCGGCTACCCGAGAAGCTAATGAAGAGTTAGGCTTGACTAAGGAAAATTGTGGTGAAGTATTGTTATTAGGTACATATATGCGATATACAGATGTATATTTTACACGTGTTAACAGTTCTGCTCCATCACACTTTATAGATACCACTTATGAAACGGGTGAAACCATTTGGTATACGTTTGATGAATTTTATAAAAATGGTAGAAGTATACATATTCCAATTATTAGGGATTTAGAGGCAATATTGACATTGATGCCAATATTTGATTAATTAATCTTTTCGACATCATCATCGATTGCAAATATAAATTCACCTATATTTGCAATCTTAAATTCATCCTCCCTGCCAGACTCCCAGTATTTTGTGCCATATTCACTTAGATAAATTTCCCAAGGGAAAGTTATTTCACATTTAAACATTGCAATTATTTGAAATTGTTGCTGACTTTGAACGCTAGTTATAGCATCCACACCCTCTAAGGTTATTCCCATTTGATATACATTATGTGGCCTACCAGCATTTCTAATTATAAAGAATACACCACCATATTCCTCAATATTGCGCTTTCTACTTACAGCATCAGCACCTAAGAAATCTTTCCAAGTAAACCAATCATTTCGATATGCTAAATCTGGTCTGGATGGTATGTCTTTAGGCTTCTTATTACCCTTTGCGTATGATATCCATTCAGCCTTTGAAGCAAGTCCTAATTGCTGGGCGTATGTTTTTGCTTCATTAAAGGCTCGAAATGTTTTCTTGACGCATGGATACCTGTTATTGTTGTCCAGAAAGTCATTCCATCCCTTCCAGTTCTCGTTATATGTGCGGTCAGGGCGTTTTGGTATTCTGGCAGGGGTATTTAGCTTCCACCATAGTCTATACTGTGAGAATGATCCTATGCCTTCATTACGCACCAGTTCCCTAGCTTCATTGAATGGCATGTGTATCTTGGGTCTGCCAACTGGCCTAGTAGGTTTTTTCTTCTTGGGTTTTTTGCGTTTAGTTATAACAACTTCACCCTTCTTAGGTCTACCGGGTCCACGCTTTTTTGGTTCTTCATTATCTTGCATTTTTATACCATTATATTATTATTTACATAAATAAATGTATGAGTGAATCAAATACAATTTATAAAAAATTATCTAAAATATCAGAAATTTTAGATAATTTTAGAGTAATACCTAGACTGCTACTTGCAGGCTATGGTTTTCTTGTATATAAACTATATAATTGGATTACCAGCATTCCAACATATATTAATGAGAAATGCAATGAGGCTATGGTAGAAATTTTAATACGATCTAATATACCCATTGATAAGGTCCACGAACTTTCATGTACTGTTGATGGTGTTGCTGGTGGCCCAACCCTAGAGCAAGCTGCCTTGGCAACTACTATAATCGGTCTATCAACTGCAATATTTGGTCTTTATGTTAACTCTAAAAAGAGTCAACCGCGTCGAGATTTGGACGAGAATTGATTCCCACATGCTAACATAGGGACGTAAGATTCCACCCTATTAATAATACTAAGAAGCTCTTTTTTGTGACAATACCTGATAAACTTAAAATGGTTATATCTATTTCGCTCTTCTTTAGCTGCTAATACACTTCTAACCATACGCTTCTGAATATCTTTAGGTTGTTTTGTTAGGTCCATCAGTAATTTATTCTCTGCAAATAATTCCTTAGTGACATAATTAACATCTTTATACTCACCATCTTCCATAAGTTCAACCACCGTAAATGTGTGGTTCATTATTTCACTCATTAGGTATTCATCATTCATAGCTTTAAGCATTTTAACTTTTGTCAACCTTGGATAACTTGATTGGACATTATCACTTTTCTTAGCTTCACCACGAATGCACTTTTCGAATATAAAAAAGTCTGGATCGTTGTTGTGATCTTTGAGTGTTCGCTCTTTACCAGTTGCTGGGTCAACTACTTTAACATTATCATACCTAAGTAACTGCATCATATCTTTATCACCACTTACAACGACATTAGTGTCATCCAAGTTCATTCGAACATACGCAGCCATAAGGTCATCACCTTCAAGCTTTTCACCACGTAAAACTAGAACACTGGTTATACCATTTAACATTTCATAAAACTCTTCTATGTGTTCTTCTAGTAGTTTTCGCATAGTTAATTGTTGTGGTGTCTTATCATCTAAACGGTGTCCTTTATATTTTTTATTAGTCACACATTTACTTAGATCAGCCGTGTATTCTCTTCTCCAAGAATAACTATCAAACGCTATTATGACATTATCAGCTTTATGGGTTTCGTAAAAGCCTACCATCATTTCAAGAGTTCGCTGAATGCAATAACTCATAACAACTTGATCGGGATCACCGCTTTTATTAACTGCGTGAAATGTTCGATGTATTAAATTATTACCATCAAAAATTATATTAATCATTTACCCCATCCTTACTTGGATCGTCATCAACATTAGTATCAAATATAGTAGAAAAATCCATATCTAATATTTCATCATCTTGAGTATTGCCTCGTATATAATCTTCTGCAAGTGATTCTTTATTAATATCATCAGCCAGATGTGCTAACCATAATCTAATAGTGTCATCATCATTGGATGCCTTAATCTTATTTGCATGTAGATATCGTATAAATGAAGTGTTATAATCTAGCTTAACTTCGATACCATTTTCCTTACTAAACCCAATACTGATTACATTAACAAATGGAACTGGGCTATCTTTAAGTTCATCGGCAATAACCGCAGTATCAGATTTAGCCTTTTGCAATCTTTCTGCGTGTTTGATTTTTTCATAATTTTTTTCGTCTTCTTCTCGTTTCTTAGATTCATTAAACATCTTGTTTACTTTATCTTCAAGAAGTTCTGCAAATTTTTCATTATCCTGCATCTCTTGAAATTGACGTTCAATTGCCTCTTCTTTTGTTTCAAATAGTCTATTAAACCACGATTTTTTTCCCATTATGATACCTCTGGCATTACGATAACATCCAGTTCACCAATTACAATGTGGACTATGTTCATCTTAAGGATATTTATTGTGAAGTTTCCATCTTGAGCTGCCATTGACATAATAGGTAACATCTTCTTTAAATTTATTGTTAATGTAACTTCTTTATCATCACCAATGCTTTCTAAATCACCATCAATAGAAAAATTCAAAGAATCTCCGGTTTCATCGGTAAATTTAAACTCTACATTACCACCCTTGCCAATAATTTCCATATTTTTAGTGGTCATAGCATTATAACCCTTTGATATAGTGGATATATCATCTTTGGTAATCATAAATTGAAACACTGGGTCTAAGTTCAATGACTTTTTTGGGATATCAGTAATATGGTGTGGTGACGCACACCTATATTCGAATTTAATT
>Ga0136601_1000148_pt1 | contig 35107 bp, 50 predicted proteins | sample AntRauMFilla2699_FD_181020 | JGI IMG/M metagenome (GOLD analysis project Ga0136601, IMG submission 181020) | Saline lake microbial communities from Rauer Islands, Antarctica - Metagenome Filla 2 #699 | ecosystem: Environmental > Aquatic > Non-marine Saline and Alkaline > Saline | place...
GACTTGCAAGCCGCTGGTGTTGCCCAAGGTCCGATGGTTGGTCGAGCTATGAACCAGTTGCGTCAAGCATGGCAAGACAGCGGTTTTGTATTGTCTAAAGAAGAGTTGTTGAACTTAGTCTAAAAAACCGCTTGACATAGAATATCCTATGGGTGTATAATACGGTTCCTTTTATCACATATCTAGATATGTCGACTACAACTTAAAAATCAAATAACTTATTAAACAATTCTTCGTCTACTGTGCCATCGAATCTATAATGGTAGCTTAATCCATTCATACATACAATATTTTTATCCAAAATATCCCGATGTTGGTTATATGGGTCGAGGCGATTCTTGCATTCTTCAACGTTGTCTGCCATTAAATCAACAGCATACAATCGACTCAGCACTTGTCGTTCTGAGTGTCCATGGCTCATCAATCGTTGTTTTAATACTATGAGGAAGTTACCATCGCCGCAAGATGGTTCAAGGAATGTTTTAGAAGGATCAGTCCAACTATCTAGTGGAAGATTGTTTAGAATATCTTCCACTAGATCACTTGGAGTGAAAACTTCACCGGTCTGTTTAACTCTTTCACTATCACGTTTAATCATATATTATTATAACACACAACTAAACCCTAAGTAAATATATTTAGGAGGTCGCCGCACCGGCTTTAACGAGTTCGTCTGCTTCCAATTGAAGAGTAGCTTGGTCAATTGCTTTTAGGCGAAGCAATGCTTTAACTATTTTACCAATTTTCGGCAAAGTAAGTTTCCCGTATTGGTCCATTGCGTTTTTCACTGCTTCTTTAGCTTCTTTGTCACTCACTCGTCGTATCTGCTTAACAAGATTGTCATTAGAAGAATGTTTTCTTCTAACACCAGAAACGTATTCTTCTGCATCTTTCTCTGATTCTTCAAGAAACTTTTCTAAGTTACTTGGGGAACTAAAAATATATTGGATATATATTGTGGGATTGTTAGTTTCTCGACGGATGCCCCTTGCTCTCGCCCCAGAACCGAACCCAGTGTGACCGGCAGCGGCGTTCGCATAGTGGAGCAACGAACCCGGTAATATAACATCAACCGCCGACTTAGACTGGTACAGATTCGGGCTGGATTTTACCTTAGTATGGTAATGGTTATAAAAATCTTCGATATGTTGGTTCATAGAAATCTCCTGTGTTATGATTGAATAATATTATCATAAAAAGGTATGATATGTCAAACGGTTTGTTCAATGAACGCTATCTCTGCATCGCTCAGTTTGAAATGATTATACAGTTCTTCGTCAGTCCAACTCCTATTTAGATCAACGAACGGTAGTTTTTTCATAATTCCAGTGCCATTCAATCCGGCTTCACCGCCTAACACTTTAAAGATAAAGTGAAAAAGTTTTGACTTGAATACTTCCGCTCCGGCTAACTCATCAGCATTGAGTGGCATAGAACATTTATAAGAATCTTTGCAATCCCCAGCATAGTCTACTCGTATACCACCAGTGGTAACAAATCTACCGGCTACTAGATACACTTTTTTAGCACCAACGTTCTTATCTTTTCCTTCTTTAAAGTCATATGAGTTAGCCCCGATGACCTTATCCAAAATAGAGACGGATTCTTCACAAGCGTTTTTAAACGGAAATACTTTTATATCATTGAAATTGACAGTAAAAGATACATTGTTATATCCCACTATCTCCGTGGTATTTACCGGCTGCTTATTTAATACGTAGTAAGATATGGATGTTCCTACTCCCTTAAAATAACGTTCTGATAAGTTATCGTCAACGTTAATATAACTAGGGTTCATACATTTAAATTTTGACAAATAATATCTGTCAGTATCATAGTGTCCGATAGAACTCCACGCCTTCGGTGTTACAAAAGCTAACTGACCGTTGTCAGTTAATTTGTCATAGGCTACTTCAATAAAAGCTTTCCATAAATTTCCTTGATTTTCTGTTTTACTATTAGTTGTAGATTGGAATGGCGGATTGCCAATAACTACGTCAAATTTCATTTCTATATCATCCTTATTATATACTACTTTACATCCCATATTTTTTTTTAAGTGCTTTTCGAAGTAAGCTGTATGTTCCAAACACGTGATTTTTGCGTTTGGAAAACGGTTTTTTATGGCAGATACGAAAGAGCCAGAAAGAGCATTCACGACCAATATGTTTTTAATAGAAGATGATGCTTTTACTGCCTTTACTAACGCTGTGGCACAATCAATAGGTGTGTAAACATAACCAATATTGGATTTAAGTGTGGTGTTATAAAATACATCATCATGACATTCTTCAAGGGATAGATGTGAACACGCTTTTTGTAGATCACTAAAATACGTTCGCATATCCAACACAGCAAGCGACGATCTAAACGCATTCATTAGGTCGTGCCCGAACATTTTATCATATACATCAAGATTGAACACGTCTTTATCATATAGGTTTTCGCTGTATGATATCCAACGTGTCTCTGTAAGTATGTTTGTGATTAAATCTTTAACTTCCTGTTCTTTATTTATATCATTCGTTTTACAGTTAGATTTATTTCCTGTTTTTTTGCTACCACCGGTAGATACTTTAGCCCCATTGTGCTGTGTAAGAGATTGGCTAAGTTTAGTCATATACCCATGGGTATCTAGCTTATCCCATATATCTTTATTATTTTTATAAGACTCTGTGCCAAATGAACTGCCAAATGAACTGTTGATAGATGCATTTAAAAAAAACTTACTTGCTTCTTTTTGTATCTCATCATAAGAAATTTCTCTAGGTTCGATTTTATATTCAGTCATAGAAATATTATCATTGAGAACACGCTTTTCTAAATCAATATCTCCACGGCTTTGTTCACGAACAATACGCCCTATCATACCAACTAGCGTCAACCCAGAACACATAACATATATCTTTGCATTTGTTTTCTTATTATATGTACGTATTATGCGTCCAATTAATTGTTCGAACAACGCTAAGCTGTTGATACGCGCAAACAATACGATGTGGCCAAGCATTGGAATATCAGTTCCCGTAAGATATTTCTCGCATGTTAGAATAATAACACGGTTATGCGTCTTGCGTAGCTCAGCAACATACTCTGATACCGTTAGTGATCCACGGTTTTTATCAATAGTGTAACTATCTATGAAAAATATACCATCATTCTGAAATCTAAAATCATTGTTACATGTTGTTGCGAAAGCTGGTAAATATTTACTTGCGCTATCGCCATTAAAGCCCGCTGGACACACCCAAAGACCATGATTGCGGCTTGTCTCACATAACGCATTGTCCTGTATGATACTAAACGGGTTCTTGTCCTTTCTCCTACCAGAGACATACATTTCATATGCTAAATCAATCAACTGTTTTGAATAAACAAATTCCTTCTCTTCGTTGCGAGCAAACAATTTACGCGGGTCGAATCCCTCTGCCGTATTATACAACGAAGCTGTTGCGGAATCCAGATTCAGGAATGGTGTTTCTAAAAACTCAATGCGGATTTTTGGAAGTCCCAATTTTTCGCGATTATCCAACGCCCAAGTCAAGTCGCGCCGAATGATTTGTTCTTCCGTGTATTGGTCGCAAACGTTATATGCGGTCGCAGTAATATCGAGTATATACTTGGCCTTTTCTTCTAACTCTTTTAGCCTTTTGTTTGTTTTTTTGGCACCATATTGAAGATGAAACTCGTCGCGAATCCAAAATGTAATGTTATTTTTTAAAACATCAAACTTCTTCCGAAGAAATATGTCGTCGTCGGCATTTTCTTGGAAGCGCACGTCCTGAACGGTAGCTAAAACGATAATGATTTCACCAGATTTGATGCGCTTTTTAACTTGTTTGTGTGGCAACTTACAAAACTCTTTAGCATACATACATGTAATCTTTACCGAGCGATTACTTCCAAGTGCATATTTTTCAATGACATTAAAAAATGATGTCATTGTGTCGGTTATGGGCGTAGTTACACAGATAAGGCCACCAGTTTGGTTTATATTTAGGCGCTCGACGGCAGTGGAAAGTGAAATAATAGTTTTTCCAAAACTAGGAAATCCAACAAGTAATACCTTGTTGGATTTATCAAAGGTCTTTAGAATCTGCGTATGTGTCTCTTCTTGACCAAATTTCAAGATGATATTTTCCTTTGTATCGTGGTCTTTATCTAAGTCTAGAAATTCTTTTAGAAACGTTATTAGTTGGGGTAAATCTCGTTTTGTATCAAAATCAAGTAACGCTTCGTTATTTTTACCGGCTACCGTATTATTCGGATAACATGCCGAAAAATCACATTTATACTCTTTCTTTTTTTTATGGATGTATTTGCGGAACCCATCATCTGTATATTTGTTAGCAGCGTCGATGCAAAATGCCGTCACGAACTCAAGGTCGTTAGTTTGACCACGTCCCTGTAACTTTGCATAACTCTTCTTTATTGCCTCGTCGGCACTTTGCCCGTTACATACCTCTGCACCAACCTGCCCAAGTTTGGGTATGTTATTAATATAAAACAGCATATGTTCATCGGTCATTTTTCCGTCTTTATCTAACGGTGTGGTTGCAAGATGATGAACTTGTAGATCATTGGTAATAATTCTAGTTGGCATGTAAATAATTCCCCCTCTGGTGATTAATATTTGATATTTACTATAGTTTATTATAACAAATACTTGAAATGTATTTCAATATAAAAGTGAGTTAAGTATCAACGGGATTATGTTAAGTTCATAAAGCTCAATAAGTTCGTCTTTTGATATTGATGGATTTCCAGCAGTATTGTATTTTACTTCTTCGAAAGATATATTATTGAAAATTTCAACAAGTTTGTTTTTATCAATATTCGCCTTTATGTAATAATGGGATGGTTTTTTCCATTTCGATAGGTTATCCACTTTTACTGCACCGGCGTTCGCCCCAACACGTTGTATAATGAAATCTGTATCTGCCAAATCATTAACAAAATCAAAGTCGGTATGTTGGGTTTTTATTAGATGCTTCTCACGCCGGTAATCTCTTTTTTCCCAAATCTGAAAACAGCACGGAACATCATATGGTTTTCCTTCAAATATAAAGGAATCCTTTGGCATTGGATTGTCGTGGATTAGATGAAACATCGGATCAAGTCTGTTTTGCACAGATTTCTTTCTGAATGTTTTAGGAACAACGAACCCGATATATTGTGCATATTCGCTATGGTTGAAGAACTTGATAGCCAATGACGAGTTCTTCCCGAACGGCGGATTACCAATAACGATATATGTCATATCAGTGATTGGTGCAAAACTAAAATAGTCTTGAGCTATCACATTCGGATACTTAGGGTCTAAATCCATACCAATACTCTTTGACGCATCCATCAAATTGAAGAATGATCCAGTTCCCGCAGACGGTTCAACCACCACATCAATAGTATCAATATCAACAATATCATATATTGTGTTCATACATACTTGTGCTATAGTTGGATTGGTATAGTATTGATCTAAGTTATTGTTCATTAATATTGAATAATCTATCTGCCATACAAATCAAATTCATATACTTTATTAGTTTCTAAAATCATTTTACTTCCCTATATTTAAACTATATACTATTATACCTGAGTGGGAAGTATAGATTCAATATGTTTCGGTCGATTACTTGAGTATTACTTGGCATAAAATGTTCTTGACACGTAGGTTTCCCATGAGTATACTCATGTTATGAATTTATATTTCAATGACGATATCCAGCGGATCGGGTTTGCATGTAAGTACATGCATCCTGACCAGACCTTATCCAATAAAGCTTTGGAAGACATTCAGCGACCGTTCAATGGTCGCACTACCACGCTGCGTTGGCTCAACAGCCAGCCACGTGATGTAGCCGAGCAACGGCTATGGGACATCACAAAGTTCAACACTGATGCCCTTATCAATCTCATCCGCTATGTTAGTTGGTTGCCTGAGAATCAACGTATGTTGCGTATCAGCAGCGATATTCTACCCTTATACACGCATCCTGATTGGGAATACTTCTACAATCAATCCGATGTCCGACACCACGTGGAATCACGTTTGATGCTTGCCGGTGAAATTGCTGACCGTGAGGATATTCGTTTGTCTATGCACCCCGGTCAGTTTACTGTGCTTGCCAGCGACAACCCAGGCATCGTTGAGAATAGTATCCGTGAGTTTGAATATCATGCCGACATCGTGCGTATGATGGGTTACGGACGGTCGTTCATGGACTTCAAAATCAACGTGCATATCTCTGGCCGCAACGGACCCGATGGCATCCGTGCCATATTACCACGCTTGTCTGCCGAGGCACGTAACTGCATCACCATTGAGAATGACGAGAACAGTTGGGGTCTTGATAGTTCGCTTGAGCTTGCCAAAGACCTTGCCCTTGTTCTCGACATTCATCATCACTGGATTCGCGACGAAGAATACATACAGCCCACCGACGACCGCTTCAAGCGTGTCATTGATAGTTGGCGTGGCGTTCGTCCTACAATCCATTATAGCCTATCACGTGAAGAAAATATTGGCGATGCGGTCTGGCCTGATTTATTACCAGATATAAAAGGATTGCTCAAGTTGGGTTTCAAGAAATCTAAACTTCGTGCACACTCAAATATGATGTGGAACAATGCGTGTAACGATTGGGCATTGACTTTCTTGCCATACGCAGACATAATGGTTGAGGCTAAGCATAAAAACTTAGCATCTGAACAACTTAGTAAAGGAATAAAGACACCATGAGTTGCACGAATAATCAATAAATCTGTAAAAAACGAAACTTTTTAGTTGACTCCGTATGTGTTGGGTGGTATGTTACATCATCATCATCTGAACACATACAGGAGTTTGACACCATGGAAAACGTTACCCTTACCCCAACCACCGAAATGTTCGCCAACCGTTGCGGCTACAGCGATGTGCATCCTTTCGAGATTGTCCGCGTAGTGTCTGACAAGACCATCGAAGTTCGTGCCATGGACACGAGCAAGAACAAGACGAAGATGGACTTCCATGTCGGCGGCTTCGTTGCTAACTGCTCGAACCAAGACGAGCAAGACTATGACTACTTCTCGAACGAAACCTACACCGTTGTTCGCCTTCGCCTTCGCAAAGATGGCCGCTGGTACAGCAAGCACGGCGAGCGTCACGTCATCGCCACAACTCCTTACAAGTTCTACGACTACAACTTTTGATTTGACACCCTCGCCGAAGTAGCGTATAATACTACAATCATCAGAAAGGAGCCATCACATGAGCGACATTTGGATAGGCGATAAGGTTTTCATCAGCAACCACGAAGACGGTATAAAGTCTGGTGTCGTGAAGTCAGTTGCTACCTATAAGGGCGTAAGTGACTACGGTATAGAGTGCGATGATGGTGACCGTTGGATTGGCACACCAGAATCGACCTTTACCACTCGCGAAGAAGCAGTTGCCGCCCGTGACCTTTCAGTAACCACCGCCGCCGAAGAGGATTGGCTTGATGAATATTACGATTGATACAAGCAACGTGATTAGCCGCGTCTTCGCGGCTATGTATATGGCAGAGGCCCAAGAGATTGCCCGACGCTCCCGACAGGGTGCCGCCGAGAAGTGGGCCGCTGACCGTGAAATGAACCATGCCAGTGCGGCATTAGAACACGCGAGGAAAAACCGATGAACACACGCGACAAAGTTTTAGTCCTGTTGGAAGACAAGACGATTACCGACGAGAAGTTTGTGGAAATCGTCAACCTTTTGGTTGAGAACCACAACGGCGACTTGCCAGAATCAGAAGAAATCAAAGAGTTGTTCTCTTCTGAGCTTGGGGAAGACTTCAAATGGGAAGATGTCAACGACACTCTCTTCCCGGTGGCGACAATGCGTTATGTTTGTAGCACTCTCAATTTCAAACCAGAAAGCGACGAGACTATGGACGAGCCATTCTCTGCATTCACCAACATTTGGGGGCCAAGAATCTCCGAAGCAATGAGCATCTAGTCTATCTACGCTCATATTATATAAGAAAAAAGGGGCTTAGCGGCCCCTTTTTTTATGCGTTCAGTAGTTTGTGATAATCACTTCTTTTACTTTATCTCGGGTTCCAGCCTTATCATGTCGGCCACTTATTGCCTGTGCGGAATCAATCTCAAATATTTCATACCCGACATAGAGTTCCTTTATGAAGTCGGTTGCGCTGTTACTGACCATAAAGTATGCCCCGATATCATTCAGTCTATCACAATAATCTTTTAGCCCTTGCTGTGAAAACACTTCGTTCGTGTAGCCTGTCCATGTTTGGTCATATGGGGGGTCCAAATATACAAAGTCGTGGCGACCCGGTATTATAGAATTGTAGCTGCCATGGTGTATGGTTGTATCCTTGAGAAGTGCTGATGCTGACATTAGCGTGTCGTGTTTGATATATTTCTGGGTGGGGTCTGCGTAGTTCTTGTAGTTAGCAAAAGGAACATTCATTCTATTCCTTTTATTCACCCGCCACATACCGGAATATGCAGTCTTGTTTAGATACAAGAATCTAGCTGCAAGTTCGATGTCAGATTTGCTGATGTCTTCCCACGCCCTTATTTCATTGTAATACTCTTTGTTGTTCTCATGCTGGTTGGACAAAGCAAGTAACTCTTCTGGGGTGTCTCGCACCGCCTTGTAGAAGTTTATCAAGTGCCAGTTCATATCCGCTATAACTGCATTCGGTTGCTCAAGATGAAAAAACAAAGCAGCACCCCCACAGAATAACTCATGGAACTTATTGTATTTTGGTGGCATCATTGATGTAAGTGTGTTCACGAGGCGGCGTTTACCACCTACCCACTTCACAACCGGCGTCAAAGTCTTACATCCATTTTTATGTTCAACGGCCCCATATTGAAATACTCCTTATATACATTTACGTTATTTTTATCCGCAAGTAATGCCTTTACTCGTGTTGCTGACCCACTTCTATTTTTTGTGAGCGGTCTTATGTTTGGTGATAGATTCTTGGCTATATTTAGCATTACATCTTTATCCCCACAATCATATAACCCACTATCAGACAGTAATGAGAAGCACTACCATAACCACCTAATCGGTTTTGTTTAGTTGCAAGTTCATGCACCAACCCAACATACTTCTCTGGTGTTCTGCTGACGATATTTCGTAGATTTTTGTTTATGTCTACGTAAGTATCTTTTATGTCTTGATATGTGGTATCGTCAAGGTTGGAATGCTGGCTGTGTTCAAGTGTCTCAAGAACCTCCCATAACTCCGATTGGTCGATGATTCCACCTTTCTTTATTGCTTTTTCATATATTGCTTCTTTGCTATTTTCCCCAGTCATTTTTACATACCGTGGAATGCTTGCCAACTTGAAGCTCTCTTCGGCTCTCAATAACTCGTCGTGTAAATCCATGAAGTTCATATCCTTTAGTAAGAACACAAAAGACATGTAGTTATCGTATCCACTTACCGATTCCAAAACCCATTCCCGACCTTTTTTTATGCTCAGCTTGATTACTTCACTCTTCGTTTTGAAGATAAGGTCGGTTTTCGGCTGAGACGACGATTTGATTTCATAAATAGAATCTTTATCGTTCGGAAGATATACATCAACAAACTCATTGTATCCAGCATCTTTTAAGTATCCATACATCGAAATCACTTCTTCTCTGTAGTTATTACCTTTATACGAGTCAAAGTTATTCTCTACGAAGTCTTCGTTTAGTAGTTTGCCATGGTTATTCAATAAAACCTTTAGGTTATACTCGGCGGTTTCGCCCATTTTCTTTGTCATTACTTATAATCCCCTATTCTATACTTACTATTATATCATTTTACTTTAGTTATTATCAATATTATTATGGCACGTTTTTTATTGACATATATCATACAAAAGCATATAATAATTATATTGAAGATTCACATAGGAAGGGGTTACACACATGACCAATAAAGAACAACTTCATCACCAGTTTCTTGTCGAAGATAGTATTGGTATGCTTACCAACGCTGAGCTTCAAGACTTTATGAGCGAAGTTCAAAGCATCATGAGTGACCCGGCAACCGACATCATTATGATGCCCTTCTTCGATACTGAGCTTCAAGAGTGATCGATGTCGGAATGATATGGGCGTTAGTTCTAACGTCTGCGTTGACTGGGGCACCCGTCGAGAACGCCAATCCGCTTGGTCAGTTTTATAAATACAAACATTGCGAACGCATGATGGAGAACTTGAACCAAAATCGTGACGCAACACAGACTTATTTTGAATGCCGTTATTGGAAAAAGCGTGAAGGCATCCCAACTTTTTGAGAGAATGATAAATACTACTATGACACTAAACGACTAATATTTTTCTAGGCACAGCAATCCATGTAAGACGTTGCTGGCCTTTTTTTCGTGCGGGAGAGAGATATAATGAATAGTCTAGAATACATGGAAATGAGTGGTTGTGAGCGGATTCTAGATCGCGTCACAGCAGATAATACAGTGAACACACCATGGGAAGAAGATGCTGAGCACAATCTTGAGATTGTCAAACAGTTCTTGGCCCATCGGTATAAAGAGTTGAAAGAAAAGGTATAAGTGGCTAAAGAAGATTTGTTAGAGTTCGATGGCGAAATCATAGACGTTTTGCCACAGAGTATGTTCAAGATAAAGTTGGAGAACGACCACGAAATCTTAGCATATCTTTCTGGAAAGATGCGAAAGTTTAAGATAAAACTTGTCTTGGGCGACAGAGTAAAAGTCGAAATGTCCACCTACGACCTAACCAAAGGTCGTGTAACCTTTAGGTATAAATAATATGATTCCAATGCACCACGAGTTAGAATGCACCGGCAGCAATGAGTCGGGGCAAAAAGGGAGTATTTACGAATGATTACTTATTCGACCAATTGGATGGGTCCAATATCACTTAGCTGGTATGAAGATCGTGGATTATTGGGTAACCCAGAGCCGCGTTGGAGTGATTTCTTCAAGAAAGAAATCGTTCATAAACCAATACTTGAAGAATATTCGGCAGGACGTATTGATATTTACGGCACAGATAATGATTATCCAGAGGAAATGAGTTTGCCAACGATGGCATCTGTGCATTGGCATAGATTTAGTCACTGGTTAGATAATTATAAAACCGAGGAAGTTCAAAACCTTGATAGATTGTTGTCGGCATATTATGCCGATGGCAATCCAACAATAAAATGGTGGGAAGAATAATGATTACGATTACTGAAAATGCACAGAAGCAGTTTGCTTCAATGATGGAAGCTAATGGCTTCGAAGCGTTTGTATTTGGTGCGTCCGGTGGTGGTTGTGCTGGTTTCAACTATCTCTTAGAAGAAACCAAGCTGGCCGATGCCAACGAAGGTGATGAAATACTTGACTTTGATGGTGTCAAAATCGTGCTTGATAAGTTTAGCGTGTTCGCTATTGCTGGCACCGAGATTGACTACAAAGTTGATGTCATGGGTTCGCGTTTCGAGTTTTCGAATCCTATCGCGACATCGGGTTGTGGTTGTGGAACGAGCTTTAGCGTTTAGTCTCGCTTTAGCTCGTTCTGTTGCTCTTCGACTTCGGCAGCATCAAGCATTCCAAGCGTTAGAGTTATTTCAATAATATCATTGCCTCTAAGGATTACAAGCTTCATATCTTCATATGGTGCCTTGTATTGGAGTGCATCAAACAAATCATCAATCGTTACAATCTTCCGACCATCAGCTTGAAGAATAACATCGTTTGGCTCAATGCCAGCTTTGTCGGCAGCACCGCCCCCTTCGATAGTTGTAATGCTCACACGGTATAGTTCTGGGTCATATTTTAGACCTGTTCCCATCTTTGGGCGGTCAATCCTTCCATCCGCAATCAATCTCTCAATCACAAACCGAGCCACATGGCTATCGACACTGAAACTCAAGCCACTGTTATCACCGTCGCTTGACAGGATAAGTGTATTGATGGCCACCACAGAACCGTCCATGGTCATTAGCGGCCCACCACTGTTGCCCTTGTTGATCGCCACGTCACTCTGGATAGCTGTCTGCCATCCGTTTGATAAGCGACGTTTCTTGTGGCTCACAACCCCCTTCGATACAGTATAGAACAATCCTCTTGGGTGCCCGATAGCCCAGACTTGTTGGCCGGGGCGAAGATCATCACTGTTTCCCCATGCCAACTCAGGTTTCTTTGGCATGTCTTTTGCACGAAGCACAGCTATGTCAGATAGCGGATCGACACCAATCACCTCTGCTACGTATCGTTCTGGTTCGTTCTCAAAGCTCACCATTATTCGCAAGCCATCCTGTACCACGTGGTTGTTGGTGATGATGTATTGATCATCTACGACAAAACCGGTGCCGATGGCACTGGGGTTTTGCTGGGGCAGTTTCTTTTTGAGGTATCGGTCCAATGGGGAGCCGGGTGTCATAGACGAAGTGCTTTCTCTCTCGGATTCAACCAAGACGATTGACGTTCTAACGGTGTCAATCGTATCCAAATATTCCTCGTTGGCGTGTGCCAATGCTTGGAACGGTAGCAACAGTATTGCCATTACAACTAATATACGCATATAAATATTTAGCCTGTAAAAAATGTTTTCTAAAAAATGTTTTCTAAGATAAATACTAGAAACAGGAGTCACACATGGCTAAACAAACTATTGGTATTGGTGCAGCAGCAAACGATGGATCAGGCGACGATCTTCGTGTTGCGTTCGATAAAGTAAACGACAACTTCTCAGAGCTTTATACTGAACTTGGCGGCACGGCATTGAGCAACCTTACCCTAAACGGCAACACAATCTCGACAGATAACTCAAACGGCGACATCAACCTCGACCCGAACGGAACAGGTGACACGGTAGTTATCAGCGGTAACATTCTACCAGCCAGTGACTCAACAATCCAGAACTTGGGTTCTTCGACTGACAAATGGACAAACATTTATGCAGCACAAGGTCAGTTCGATAACATCGTTATCGGCGGACCTGTTCAAACTACAGTGGGTAGTGCGGGCGGTGCAACAGCACTCCCTGCTACACCGACAGGGTATCTACAAGTAAAAATCGGAAACAACAACTACGTCATTCCTTACTACGCCGTTTCTTGATAAATACCCTAAAGAGGAAGTGTTATGGGTAATCCAGTATGGGTAACGCCAGCGGGCGATTTAGGAAAGATTCAAGAGGCAGAGTTTTACGACTTTCAGCTTATTGTTGAAGACCCGCTTGCCCCAACACCAGCACAACAACCACTATTCACTCTACAATCGGGGTTTCTACCAAGTGGTCTTCGTCTCACAAGAGAAGGTCTTATGTTAGGTCGTCCTAGTTGTGAGGTATTTGTATCTGGTGTGCCATCAAACGTTGGTCAGAACGTAACTTCTCGTTTCGTTATTCGAGCTACAAGTTGGGATGGTATTGTCAATGACAGAACTTTTCAACTTACAGTTGTAGGTCAGGACGACCCAATCATCCTTACATCAGCCCGGTCAATCGGAACTTTCCGTGATGCTGATTACGTGAACTTTCAGATAATGGCAACCGATGCCGATCCAGACGACACTCTAACATTCAGATTACTAAACGGCCAGTTACCGGGTGGAGTCACAATCACATCCGATGGTTATGTGCGTGGATATATTGAACCAGCTACAGTTCTTACGGGAACACCCGGCTTCGACGTGACTTCTTTCGACCTAAACAGTTTTGATTATAGCACGATTGCAACAAACAAGAACTATCAGTTTACAGTAGCAGTCACCGATGGCAAATCAACGGTTGCCAAGACATATACACTGTTCGTTTATGCGGGAAACACATTCACCGCAGACACAACGTTATTGACAGCAGATATGAGTGGCTACCCACTTACAGCAGACCAGACGAGCCTACGTGCGCCTGTTCTTCTAAGCCCACCAAGCGACCTTGGCATTGTCACACACGACAACTATTTTGCGTATCAGTTCTTTGGTAGAGACTTTGATGGTGACATTCTTGAGTATAGTATTGGTGTCGGTGGTTCAGAAGGTTTTGACAATGAAGGTGGATTTGACGCTGAAATAAACGGCTTCGACCAAGGTGACTTGTCGTTGCCACCGGGTCTTGTGCTAGACACAGATACTGGGTGGCTTTATGGATACATACCAAATCAAGCAGCCACGCAAACTGAATACACATTTACAGTTCGAGTTCTAAAGAAAAACAACAACGATTATTATAGTGAGTGGATTTTCTTCACGATGACAATCGTTGGTGATATCCGTGCAGTTGTGAACTGGATTACTCCTACCACACTTAGTTCGATTCGTGTTGGTGAAATCAGCACGTTGTCTATTAGGTCAACTAATACACTAAATAAACAGGTTCAATACCGACTAAAGGCTGGCTCAGACAGCAAGCTACCACAGGGACTGAAGCTGAACCTAGACGGTTTGATTGTTGGGCGACCATCTTTCGAGACTATGATGTTCGATGGCGGCACAACTACGTTCGATGCCAATAGCCTACTCATCAACGAGACAACATTCGAAAGAAAATATACATTCACCGTTGAGGTGTTCGACGCCGAAGGTGACATTTCTGCGTTCCGAACCTTCAACATCACGATTGACCCCGGCAACTTCAAACCATATGAAAATCTATGGGTTCGTGCTTATCCAAAAGTTGCACAACGTGAGATATGGAACTCGCTTATTGATTCACCAGACGATTTTCCACCAGATTTGATTTATCGTCAAAACGATTACTATTATGGTAAACAGCAAGACATTCGTTTCATTGTGACCGCTGGCCTAAACCCAAGCACACCAAAAGAAATGCTACAGGCTATGGCAAAGAACCATTACAATAAACGCATTACCCTTGGTCAAATCAAGAAGGCCCGTGCCGTGCGAGACAACGAGGTTCAATATGAAGTCGTGTATGCTGAAATAAAAGACGACCGCGAGAATGCAAGAGGCAAATCAACTGCATTGAGTATTGATTTTTATCGCAACCATGCAAACGATTGGCGTAACCCTGCATTGGTTTCGAATACAGACTTCAACGCAGATTACGATGGTATAAATGCAAGTTCTAGTGACCAGCACGTATTCTATCCAAACTCTTTCGACAACATGAACCAACGTATGCTGGATAATATCGGACAACTTGAACTTTCAAGCCTTCCGTTGTGGATGCGTTCTAAACAAGAAGACGGCACGGTTCTTGGTTTCACGCCAGCCGTGGTTGTAGCATATGTTGTTCCCGGTGCCGCTGACGAGATTATATTCAACATTAGTCGTCGCCGCGACATCGACCTAAAGAAGATTGAGTTCATCATTGACCGTTATATCTGGGACAACGATATGACCAATAACTATGACCTTACAACAAATAGCTGGCCGACATCAGCAGAAACAACCTTCGATCTTTCTGATGGTATTGCAAATCAGACGATATTCGATGGCGACTCAACACGATTTATTGCTGGTTCGTTTGTGTTCAAGGAAAACCGAGACGATGGCGACGTATACTTGAAGTTCCCTATGACTAACATCGAGTCTAAACTATTGGGATAAATATGCTACTCCGTTTTTAGCATAAATATGATAAATACTACAAATGGAGATAACATAAATGAGTTCGAGCATAAACCCAAACAATATTGACGGCACCTTTCCGGTCGCTGGTCAAGATAACGATTCTCAGACGTTTCGTGATAACTTCACAAACACTAAGAACAACTTCACTGAAGCAAAAACGGAGATTGAAGACCTTCAGAGCAAGGTTATTCTGAAGTCTGCTTTGTCAGGCGGCACACTAAACAACGATGGCGGTGCAGCCCTTCTAAAGAACTTTGAAATGCGAGATTTCAGCGAAACTCGTGTCGCCAAGGGTTCAACTTCTGGCACGGTTACGTTCAACTACAGCGAAGGCGGCTACCAAACAGTAACATCTTCGGCGTCATTGACATTTGCATTCTCTAACTTCCCGGCCAGTGGCAAGTTAGGTCGTGTCAGTGTTGAAGTGACTATCTCTAACGTTGCTCACACAGTGACGCTTCCAGCAGCCGTGACAGTAGGCACAGCACACGTTCAAGGTTATGCTTCCAATGTTATCACCTTTGATACTGTCGGAACATACGTTCTTGAGTTCACTACGCATGACAGCGGAACAATCATCGCTATTCAGGACCAAACTCGTGGTTCAGGTAACCAGATTGACCAACGCACCCCAATCAACGTTGGTGTGGCCGGTGATGTTGCTGGTAAAATCGCAGCAGATACTTCGTATGTCTATATCTGCACAGGAACCTACGATGGCTCAACAGTTATTTGGAAACGTGCCGCAATAAGTGCATACTAAGGACTAGGGTATGCCCAAGGTATTACAGGAATCACGCAAGTATAACTATTATAGACGAATCGGCGACGATGAAGCTGTTTATTTTTATGCTGGTAAGACTGCAAAAATGCCTTATGCCGTAGTTTATAACGACGATTCAGACCGTGGATTGTATTGGGAAGATGCTAGTTTGTTTTCAGTTGCCAACATCAAAACCAAAACGCTGCAACAAAGTTTGAGACGTGGTGTGTATATGGGCGAGCAACGGCAGCAGATTTTAGATTTCCTTCGCGGTGACTATCCAGACCCATATCACTGGCAAGACCTACCTGAGATAAATGTAAAGACATCGTTGTATGGTCGAGCCGAACTATACAAATACCTTACAGTTGATATGAGTATGTCACCGGCTACTTTTGCCGAACATTTTGGCGAGGCCCCGGCACAGATGCGAGGCACCGAATACGAGAGATTCCACGATGCCAAAGTGTTTTTCCCAGACAACATTCGCCCAGCAAACAAGAAACGTATGCTTGCGTTATTGGCAACGTTCGAGCAACTACTTGACACTCACAATCTTGGGTTCTTATTTGACGACTCTGATATCAGATTTATCAAGCTATCAGGTAACGTGATTGGACTATACAGAACAGCTAGTCGTGACATTGCTATTCAACCATCAGTCAAAAAGTCCCATGAAGTTATCTTTACTATCATACACGAATACGGACATAAGTTCTGGTATGAATATATGAACGTTCTGGTATGAATATATGAACGAGACGCATCATAATCACATCAAGAAGATGTTTGAGAAAATCAAAACCAGAGAAAAGTATCATGGGCGTGGACAAGCTCAAAAGAAAGATTATCAAGATAGTATAGCATCCAATCTAAAAACCGGTATGCAAGTTACGTATCTTGGGCGAAAGAAGAGCTTCAAGAAATATAGCCCGTTTATTATTGACTCTTCATCGACACCAAACAAAATAAGGCTCGTCTCCACGAAAGCTCCTGATGCGGGCGTGATAATAGATGGCCCAGCAGCGGCGTTCCTAGACGACAAATGGGACATCGAAGGGATTGACTTATCTGTGCCAGACGCAACAGACTATGTGGATAGTAGCGATTGGTTCCCAACAAATTACAGTATGAAAAACCACGAAGAATGGTTCTGCGAAATATTCTCGTTTTATGTGAACGACAAACTACAAGGTCAGCCCAAAGAATGGATGGCAGAACTGATAGGAATGGCTCAGAAAAACAATGCGTGATATATTAGAGAAACTTTCGGCAATCAACAAGTCTGACAACATCATCATGGAAGGGCCGAAGCAAGACTTCAAGGCACTGTTCCAAAACATTGAAATGAACAACGAACAAAGAAAAGACGTAAAAGCTGACTTTGATTGGGCGTATAAGACGTTTCAAGACGACAGCGGCAAACCAAACGGAGAACAAATCCTCTGGTATATGCGTTATGTGCGTCTTGCCTTATTGGGTGCTAAAGCTAGTGCCAGTAGCGACAGCAGCGAAGAAGAACGCCAAGCCTACACAAAAGCATACAACAAAGAGTTCTCGCGAATGAATGCTAAGTCGATGCATGAAATAACCGACTCACAAATCCGTAAAGCAGTTTCGTCCCGATTCAAGACCAACATAGAACACTTTTTCTCGTTGGATATTGATGCAATCAACAACGCAGAGTTTGGGTGGACAGTCCCAGAAAATCTTATTATCAAGTTTCAAGCTGCTGAAGACAAGTGGGTAGAAAATCGTCGGCGTTTGGTAGAACCCGATGGCGACGAAGATATGATAATGAGCTTTAAAGATGGCACGGCATGGTTCAACCTTGGGCGAGGTTCTTGCGATATCGAAGGACAAGCCATGGGTCATTGTGGTAACGCACCAAGTGAAAAAACTGGTGACAAAATCGTATCCTTGCGTGAAATAATAAAACAAAAAGGTAAGACCTTTCATAAACCATTGCTTACTTTCATCCTAGATGGTGATAATCAACTGGGAGAAATGAAAGGTTTCGCAAACAAGAAACCGGCACAAGAATATCATGACCACATCGTTGCGTTGCTAAAACACCCTTCAATAAACGGCATCAAAGGTGGCGGTCACGACCCTGCAAACAACTTTAGCATTAGCGACCTCGACCCCGATGTGAGAGACGAACTACTAGCAGACAAACCAGAGTTGAGAGGTATTACTGAGGCCATCCGCGAACAGGGTGTCACCCCAGAAAGACTTGAGCAACTATACATCAAAATGCGTGAAGAAAATATTGCACCATATAACTTCAAGCAACTGGATAAATCAAGCACAAATGTTCATCAAAGCATTATGATTGAAGATTTCAAAGATGTTGCGGACTTCGTAAGAGATAAGTTTCACTATGACCATCCAGTTAAAAAACTGATAGAAGTCATTGACGACCCAGAAAAACTAGGCGAAATGGGAGACTTTGATGCGAATGATGTGTCGGATGAATATTACGCCAAAATGATTGAGTATCTACCGTCTTATTATCAAGACAAGATTTTTTCAGCGGCGGGTGGAACAGACGACCCACAACGTGCGTTTTGGAGACTCGAACGCCAAGGACATAACTATCATAAACTAATGGTTGATGCTTTTGAAAAAGCATTCAGACTTGGGCAAGACGAAGACGAGATTGTAAAAGAACTAAAAAAGCGTGTTATCGCATATATTGAAAGAACTTCGTTGAACCCAATGAATGTGAAAGTCATAATAGAGAGTTATGATGGAGAGGTTATGCTTACCACCGATGTTGATACCTTGCTAAATGCAGTTGAATCGACTACTGGTGAATACGGTGAAGAGTTTTATGGTGAAGAGTTTTATGGTGACCTATTCTTAATACAATCGAATGGCTGGGGTTATCAGGAAGAACATCCTTCATACTCTGAAATGTTTGGAAAATATGCAAGCTATCATGGCGAGGACGAGCAACTAACCATTGACGACGATGGTGAAAAAGACGCTTATCTGCACGAGCTAAAGAACAGAACAGCCACTATTGATATGGCAGCAGCCCTTGATTATTTTGAGAAAGAGTTCAAAATGACCGAATCCAAAATAGCCGACAAACAACTAAAACAACTCATCAAAAATATAAATTGACTTGAGCTTACCCAAGAGGGTATAATAGTTCAAGGAGATTATATAAATGGAACAAGTTAGATTATACTTTGAGCCTAACCCCGGCGTATGTGTAAATCATACTCCGATGTTTGAACACTATGTCATGAACTGGCTAAGTGACCATCCTGTTGAGTTCGGTGGCTACATTGCCATGGACGCCCTTGAGAAGAAGCACGGCTCATCAGAGCCTGTGTATCAGGTGGTGTGTGACGAACCCTACTACCTAGAAGACCTAATGGAGTATGTCAAGCACGAGCCACTAGAGGGCTACACAGTGCATGTCTATATCAAAGAAGATAATAATAACAATCTAAGGAAACTACATGAATATTGATTTAGACAAATACAAAGACTTCGTAGATGAAGTCACGAGCGACGAGAGCAAAGACCTAGAAGCCCTAATCACACGTATTAGGGAACTGAATGAAGTCGTAAGTGTCCCAAACCTAATAACAGGCGGCACTGGACTATCAAGTGAAGGCGGTGAGTTCAACGAAATCGTCAAGAAATGTATCTTCCAAGGCAAACCAATGGACGAGGATACCGTATATCATATGAAGCGAGAGCTTGGTGATATCATCTGGTATTGGATGCAAGCCTGTATCGCATTGAATGCCGACCCCAACGAAATCATTGATATGAACGTTGATAAGCTACAGGCTCGCTATCCCGGTGGCGTATTCACAGCACATCGCAGTGAAAACCGCAAAGAGGGTGATATCTAAGCATAAATATAAGTATGTCACATCCATTAGCACCGAGACTAGACGAACTCACCGACGACGAAATCGTAGCCAAGCTTGGCGAACTATATGCTAAGTTCGGTTACGCTTCTCGTTATAACAAACACCTTGCCGACCAGATTTTCTTTCTCATTGATGACTACAACAATGAAATGATGCGTCGAAACGCAGAACAAGACAAGAAGATTCAAGAAGAGCTTGGCGAGGATTTCTTTGGGACAAACATAGACGTAAAATGACCAACTTAGTATGGCGAAAAGACATTCTCTGCAACATCGTTGCAGACACCGAGATTATACCCAATAGGCTTGACATCAAAGCCGAACTCATTGCAAACACAAGTCAGGTAGAAGAACAAGAAGTAGCTCTTGAACGATTGAAGTTGATGAGCGACGTAATGTTTGGTGGGGCAATATTTGTCAATACCGAAAATGAAGCCATCCGACCTTTGCTAGAGACACTAACAACGAATGTTGTATTTTTACCAGACGACCCCTATGACCAGCTTATATCAATGCTCATTCATTTGAAGATATCAGCAATCCTAGAAGGGCGTTTCCTTGTCCATCGTTTCAGCATGACCAGCCAAGTTGGTGGTGGTCTTGAGTATGTATTCGACCCAGAGGTATTTGACTTTCCCGAGATTGTCACAGATGAGTTGCTTCCCGGCGTAGAGCCATGGTGGAGCAGACCAGATATGTCTACTATGGATTTGATTACCGAGGACGATAAAGGCAACAAGATTCTACACGAACAAGACATCACATGGGAACATGTCGGGTTGTCGTGGGAAGGGGTTGATGCCCTTGTCGAAAAAGAAGGCAAGATTATCGACGTAAAGAAGTTCAAACCAAAGGTAATCGACGGGTCAGATAATATATAGACTTTACTATACGAAGTTTGATATAATATAGTATGATAAAAGACAAAGTTGGGTTTGTCTATTTCTCCGAAGAAGAGCTATTAGAAGAACTCTATAAAAATCCAAACATTGATTTGAGTAAGTTTCGTGTCACGTCTCCGTATACGTTTCACACATACCGAGACGCACTAAACGAACACTTTGAAGATATAAACGACACACCACAGCTTGCTGATGGCATAGACAGTCATGATAAGTTGAACCGCCAGTGGCAGATGCCTGATGAATATAAGCAGTTGGACATTGCCAAATGGGTATTGGACCAGTGTGAAACGGATGCCGAGCTACAACGTTGTGGGGAAGAGCTAATAATCTTCCAAGAGCGTGATATGCTTGGTCTATTACAGTATCTCAAATACTTTGTGGATACGATGCGAGAAAATAACATAGTGTGGGGAGTTGGTCGAGGAAGTAGTGTCGCAAGCTACGTGCTATTCCTTATCGGAGTGCATAAGATCAACTCACTGTATTATGACCTAGATGTAAAGGAGTTTTTACGTGACTAAACACAGAACAGCACAGGGCAAAGCATTAGATATGGATGCCCTTATTCTAAAGAACGAGAAGACACGTGCAGTTGGCAACATGAACGTCAACGCACGAGGCGACGAGATTGACTCAAAAGGTAAAATCGTCCGAACGCGCGATGAGATTATGAAAGAGCATTACAAAGTAAATGAAAAACAGAATCAGCAAGAAGAGCTTGAGCCAGATGCTGACGATGATGAACCAGTTGTTGTAGAAAAGGAAAACACCGATGCCAGTGAATAACACCATTATTCGGGGGAAGAAAATCAGACCACTTCGTGACCACATTCTTGTGTATGACATGAAGTTCGGCGAGCGTGTGACCAAGAGCGGCCTAATCCTATTGGACGACGATGGTAAACAACGTGGTATTCGTCCTCGTTGGGGTAAGGTGATGGCTGTCGGTCCAAAGCAGACAGACGTTGAGATTGGTCAGTGGGTGTTAGTAGCCCATGGTCGATGGACCCGAGCTATTCAATATGAGATTGATGGTGAGATACAGGAAGTTCGCATGGCCGACCCTAATGACATTCTGGGTGTCCAGAACGAAGAGCCGGTTGATGATTATGTGGCCGATACGGACACAGCCGAAAGTTATTAGAACTTAGGGCGGCGACCGTTGTATTGGGTTTCGATGTTTTCAAACCCCTTGTCGAAATCTCTTAAACTGGCTTCAACCCAAGCTTGAAGACGTGACATATATTCTTTCAAAGTCTCCATCATACCTTCGCGAATAATGCTTTCACGAATGCTTTCTTTTTTCAGTTTAGGGGCAGCAATAGCACCAATCTTTCCGGCCTTTGTGCTTTTGTCAAGTTTGGTGTGCTTCTCGCGAAGTTTTTCAACTACTGGGATAAGGTCTTTATCAAGGAGCTTCATAAGGTCAACCATGAACTTTTCGGTTGCAAAGACTTCTTTTTCTGAGGTAGATTCCTCAACATCTTTGCCCATTTGAATAGTAAGAGATACAGTTTCAATGGCACGAGTTAGAGCAGCATCTTCTGCGGCAAATAGCAAGTCAAAGATAGGACGGATTTCGCCTTCTTTTACATCGTCACGGCGCTTGCCGAACTCTTTTGCGGCACGGTCGAGAATAAGATAACGCTTGGATAGTTTGGTTAGCTTCTCAGAAGTTGTGCCTTTTACCATTGCAGTAACTTTGGAGAACTCACGGTTCGCGGTTTTTATCTTGGATGAACCTTCTTCGCTGTATTCTACGTTAGGGTCTACTACCCGTTCGTCACCAGCTTCTTCGATGTTATTGAAGCTTTCAAGTAGTGTTCTAAAATCGTTGGTTTTCATCTGGTAAATCTCCTGTTGTTGTATTTATCATTGACAGTATTTATCATTGACAGCTACTTTTTTATTTTATTGACATATAACTTACCACAATGATAAAATGGGTATATAAGGATTAGTAATAAACATGAGCAAGACATCGTGGGTAGAGAAATATCGCCCAAAAACAGTCGATGAATATGTATTTCGCGACGAAGACCAAAAAGCACAAGTCAGAGAATGGATAGAGAGTGGTGAGATTCCACATCTATTGTTCCATGGGCCACCGGGCACAGGCAAGACAACCCTTGCCAAGATTATCATCAACGAACTCGACATAGACGATTTTGATGTGATGATGATGAACGGCTCGAAAGAAGGTCGCAAGATTGATGAGTTCAACGACAAGCTTGATGGTTTCACACAGACGATTCCGTTTAGCCAATACAAAATCATCTTTATTGACGAAGCAGACTATTTGAACCTTCATTCAGTGCAGCCTTCGTTGCGGACCCCGATGGTCGAATACCATCACTGTCGGTTCATTCTGACCTGTAACTATGTGCACAAGATTATGCCAGCCATCCAAGATAGATGTCAGGTATTCAAGATTGAGAAACAAGATTACAATGAGTTCACTGCACGAGTAGCAGAGGTATTGATTGCCGAAGAAGTTGAGTTCGATATCGACTTGCTCGACACTTATGTGAAAGCATCTTACCCGAGCTTGCGTAAGGCATTGAACGTGGTTCAGCAAAACACCGTGGCTGGCAAACTCAATATGCCAACAACAAGCGAAGGCACCGTTGAAATCAAGACGGAGTTTGTCAATCTGGTCAAGCAGGGTAAGTATCGCCAAGGCGTAGAGCTATTAGGCAAGAACATTCGACAAGACGAGATAGAAGACATGCTGGTATGGTGCAGCGACAACGTAGATATGTTTGCCGATACCGACGAGCATTTCTTTCAAGCGAACAAAATCATCCGCGATGCTATCGTACAGATACCAAGCATTGCACACCCAGACATTCATATCACCGCTACTGTTGGTGACTTACTTTCAATAAAAGGAGAACTCTTACATTGATTTTATTATTATTATTATTATTGCCAGTATTCTGTTTCGTTGTTTGGGCGTATGTTGGTATTATTAAAAAACTTGCTGAAGAATACGACGAAACGGAACAAGCAACGAATGTATATAAAAAACTAAATCGGCTGAAATCTGTCAGCAGAGAATATAAAAACGTAAAGGCTAGGGAGATTAAAAAAAATGGGTAATAAAGTAAAGAACAGACACATCGTGGCGACATACGCATTGAAGCCTCGTCGTGGGGTGCCGACCCATATGAAGGGTTGGATGAACAACGAGAACAACCTTCAATGGGACGAAACCATGAAGATGACAGAGGGACTGCGAGAGCGGGACCGCATGGACGCCCATGTTATTCTGGATGTTGATGAGAAGCGTATCGTCAAGAACTGGAAAGCCGATGAAGGCGAGAACGACTACGATAAGATTTACGAGTATTTTGAAAAGAACTACTCGCACTACATGAACGACTTCATCAAAAAAAGTGACCGGTCACGTGAAAAGAGTGTTGACACTACGAATGCTTAGACGTATAATAATACTCTCAACATAAAGGAAGATAACATCATGGCACGGAGAAAGAACAAAGAGACGTTCAAGGTTCGCGACGTAGTTGCAGTTGCTTTCGCAGCAGCCGAAGTCAATGCTTTTGCCGCGACCAACGAGAACAAGGGCTATCTCAAGGCTTCCATTCCTGTTACGGGGTATTACGAAGATAAAATCGCTCTTCCCAAAGACTATAAAGGCACCTACGACAACGTGCCCTATGTCTTTGCCAACAAAGAGTTGGTCAAGTTCTATTTCGGTCGTGACCATCTTATTCGTCACAGCCCACGAGGCACGGTTGTTCCAAAGCTTGTGGTTACCGACGAGCATTATGCCCAAGCCGACGAGCTTATCAGTTCGTTCCAAAAGAACCTGATGTTTGATGCGTTGGCCGGTCGTCTCACCGAGTTTGACGAATGCATCTATGCCGTTGTTGAAACCGAAGAAGTCACCGACTACGAGTTGGGTCTTATCTCGTGCTTCCCTTCACTCTTCAAACGCAAAGAGAAGATGGCAGAGATTTCATCGAACAGCGAGTTCATCGGCAAGCCCGGCGAAGCTGTCACCGATGTTCCTATCAAAATCCTCAACGCAAAGTATGTGGAAGACTTTGATTGCTACGTGTATAATGCACTGGCCAACGACAAAGACATCATCACGTTCTTTAGCAAGAAAGACCCATCGGATTTTGGTGACGAATGTGTTATCTCGGGCAAAATCAAACGCACCGAGTTCAGCAAATACAACAAAGCGAACGAAACCGTTCTCAACTACGTAAAGGTGATTGAAGCGGTCGCTGCTTAGAACATTAGTATCCGCATTTGGGGATATCTTTCCGTTTTTATTAGGCGTGCTGCTGCTAACCTACTTATTTGGATGGTGGTGACGAAAAAGAAAAGGATATACATGAAAAATAAAAGAATACTAACTGATGCCGATGGCGTCCTACTTGATTGGACAGAAGGATTTGCCGAATGGTTCAAGAATACACATGACAGTGTGCTTGAGCCAGAATCGGAAGGCATCTACAAAGTAGAACATCGCACCCCCGGTTTCAGCACCGATCAGGGTAATAGCTTGGTTGAAGATTTCAATCGCTCAGAGTATATCCGTGGGCTATCGGCCTTTCGTGATTCACAGCATTATATTGCGAAACTTTATGAGCGTGGCTACACATTCCATTGCATTACTGCAATCGAAGACCGTAGTGATATCTATGAACGCCGTTGGGAAAACTTGCAGAACCTATTTGGTGGTGCAGTTGATGAACTGACCTTGGTTGGCGACATGCCAAACAAGCTTCATCACCTAACGAAGTATCAAGACACTGGACGGTTCTGGATTGAGGATTCAATCAGCAACGCCGAAGACGGTCATAGCTTGGGACTTGAGACAATCTTGGTCAAGCACGGTCACTCTGTCAACTTTGAACACGACGACATTCACCCTGTTGATACATGGGCGGAAATCTACGACATCATTTTATCATACGAGGAATAGAAAAATGAGAGCATTGATTGATGTAAATGTTATGTATTGCGAATATCAAATGTCGAAGGCAGAATACAATAAGTTCTGCGTGATGGTTCGTGACTTCAACAAAAAGTTTCACGAGGGCGAGCATGACCCAAGTGATGCCGTGCGTGAGGTATATCGCGACAAGGCGTTCGTGCCCAAGGTAATGCCAGCACCACAGGCTGACGAGATTGTTGTCAGTTTTGTGGTCAAGGAACACCTTGCCGAAGATTGGTATGATATTTTCTTCGACTTGGACGCAAAAACCCCTTGACGATGTAACTATGTTCGTGTATGGTGTATCTATCATTACAACACACACACAGACGGAGAACACGCACCATGAAACTTACCCGCCAAAAGATGCAAGAGATTCGCGACGAAATCAACGCGGCTATCAAAGAAATCGGTGAGAAGCACAGCGTGGCTTTCAGTCTCGGTAACATCAAGTTCACCCCAGACGATTTCCGCGTCACGTTGAAGGGCGACCTCATCAAAGAAAAAACCGAAAAAGAAGCGTTCTGGGATGCGTTGAGCCTCCCGAACGACCTTCCAACGCTTGTTCGAGCGTCGGCTCGTGATGTTGTTCTTCCAAAAGATTTGCAAGGGCTAAAGTTCAAAGTTCATGGTAGAATCTTCACGCTAAACGGCGTCAAGAAGTCTCGCCCAAAGTATCCATACCAAGGCATTGGTTCGCAAGGCGGACACTACAAGTTCACCGTTGAACAAGTCGCCAAAGGTATTATGTAATAAAAGAATACCCCAAACCTTGCTCTCTTTTCGTAAATGGCTATTCACGAAGTCACATAAAAGATAACTTGCTATAGGTCAAAATCCACAGATGAGGTATCGGGGGTCGTCGTTTGATGAATGTGGGAAAGTTATCAGTCGTGAAAAAACCCCGGTTTTTAGGACCGGGGTTTTCTCTTTTGTTCGGAGTTTTGTTTACTCTCCGTAGATACTCAAGACTTCCTTCACGGCAGGGTGTCTCTCAATATCCTTATTGGCAAACTCTGTAATAGCGATGTATTGGCTATTAGAGAAGTTCGATAACAATGTCTTGAAGTCAAGCAAACCGTTGTCATTGTCACGTCTGTCAGCTTGGCGAATGTCGCCTGTGACAGCCATCATGCTTCCCTCACCAAGACGCGTCAATAGCATCTTCATTTGGTTTGGTGTAGCATTCTGCATTTCGTCTGCAACAATGTATGCGTTTTTAAACGTCCTGCCCCTCATAAATGCGAGCGGCGAAATCTCAATAATATTTTCTTTTATAAAACCTTCGATGGTCTTGGTCGAATAGTATTCTTCCAACACATCAAAGATGGGTCTTGTCCATGGTGCCATTTTAGCATTTAGGTCACCCGGCAAGAAGCCGTGCTTTTCATCATCCACGCCAACTGCTGGTCGTGTAACAACGATTTTCTCGACTTTTCCTTCTTTGAACGCTTTGATAGCTGCCATAACCGCAAGCAGGGTCTTACCTGTTCCGGCTGGTCCGGTGGCAAATACCATAAGTTTTTCGTCGTTCAATAGGTTGTCAATGTATTCCTCTTGGTTCAGCGAACGTGGAATCATTTGAACGGTTTGCTTCTTTTTCACAAACTCATTGAACTGTATGGTATTGTCTTTGGGGGTTGGTGCTTTTTGAGTGCGTTTTCTTCTAGACATATGTTTTCTTCTCCATTTTGTTATATGGTGAACACGAGAAGGTAAACACGCTTTGCTTTTATTGCGAACCGTGTCTACCTCGGCTCACACATATATTTACTTAGGAAAAATATTTCAGATGTAGGTATATTATGATTTTCGCCGCCATTCGCAATATAAACGTTTACCGTCTTGCTGAAAATCCACAACCTCATATCCAAATAGCGTAGCAAAATGTCGTAACAAATCTTCGGTCCATTCAAACACCTCTATGCCCTTGAAGTCGTCGTTGCCGTGGTCGTGCTGGCCGGGGTTACAACGCCAATAGATTCTGGCTGTGGTCCCACATAAGGCTTCATCTACACATCTTATCTGGTTGTGAATATCGGCATAGGTGCCGAAGTTTATACTACCCAGACACAGGGCCACGTCAAAGTATCCTTTTGGTTTGAAGTCTTCAATAGCCACAACCTCGTCGGCACCAACGTCTGTGATGTCAATACCATACACATCAATCTTTCCTTTGAACGGATTAGTGCCACATCCCACATCTAAGACACGCTCGTGTGCCCCAATCTTGTCGAGCAGTATCCAGCCAGAATGTTCATATTGGTCTAATGTTCGGTCACGTTGTAACCACGTTGTTGAAAAATAATCTTTGAGTAATGTCCGCATATAAATATTTATATGATTTTATTACCAGAAAAAATATTCTTTACCGGTGCACCGGGAAGCAAATGGAGCGGCATCGCTCAAAAGTTTGAACAGAATCGTGCGTTTGACACAACAGACAGAACACCATATAGACAGTATTATCACAACGAGTTCTCTGGCCACATAGGTGCTTATTTTGGCACCGGCATGGAGTTTCCGCCACTTGTTGATAAGTGGGTATTGAAGAAGCCATACTCTGGTGACGGTATTCCGTTGTTGAAATCACACGAATGGGTATACAAACTTCCCGAGATTCAAGCTGTTTTTCCAGATGCGTGGATTGTGTTTGTTCGTCGCGACACCGACCAGTGTTTTGATTGGTGGAAACAAGCTGGTGGTTGGGATATTACCTATCCCAACTACGATTGGTATGAGAGCGACGAGCTTATGTATGAACGTATCGGCGAACAGAACCAACTTATGATGGATTTTGCAGCATTACATAATCTAACATGGCAGCAGCAAGAGCCTAAGACAGACGATGTATGGATAACGGTATATAAGCCGTGATGATAATAGCATCCCTGATAGCTGGCATTCTTTATGGTTTTGCCGTGGGTATTGTTCCAGCAGCCGGGGCAACAACAGGATTGGTCGCATTATATGCGGTGATGCCTTTCTTTTTGACCGACCCATATGCTGGCGTAGTATTCCTTATGGCGGTGGTAGCCGCATCAACAACAGCCGACAGTTTCACCAGCATCCTTTTAGGTATCCCCGGTGCCAATAGTTCAGCAGCCACAATGGTTGACGGATTCCCCTTGGCACAACAAGGACGGGCAAGCTATGCCATTTCAACAGCCGTAACTACATCAACAGTAAATGGGTTGTTCTGGGGTGCCATCGTATTTCTATTGCTTCCCATATATAGCCAAGTCATCCTATTCTTCGGTATCCCAGAACTCTGGGCATTCACGGTGTTAGCATTGGCAACAGTTGGGTTCCTATCAACCGACAAACCACTCTTTAGTATCATTGCGATTGGTGCTGGCGTCTTCCTTGGATTGGTAGGTGTTGACCCGTCTACTAACGACCCCCGTTTCACAATGGGATGGTTTTACCTCCAAGATGGTATCCAGTTGATACCAGTGGTGGCGGGATTGTTTGCGGTGCCCGAGTTGCTTGAAGGATTCAAGAAACGCCGTGCTACAACGACAGTGGCAAAACGTGAAACAGTAGCGGGAATGAAGGCAGTATGGGATAACAAATGGCTATCAATGCGAGGCGGTTTCATCGGTGCCCTTGTGGGCCTGTTACCGGGCCTTGGTGGTGCAGTGAGTGATTGGCTGTCATATTCACAAGCGGTAGCAAGCAATCCCGACGAAGAGTTCGGAAACGGTAACATCAAAGGTGTAATCGGTCCCGAAGGTTCTAACAATGCACAAAAGGCAACCAGTATGATTCCAACAGTATTGTTCGGTATTCCCGGTGCACCATTCGCAGCCGTTCTTATGGGATTGTTTGCGTATCTTGGTATTGAACTTGGTTCACCCGACCTGATGTATGACACCCAGTTTTTTGAAAGCTTGAGCCTTGGATTCATAGCAGCCACAGCAATCGTTGGGGTGTTATCCTTGGTATTCGTCAATACGGTGTGCAAAATCACAAGCATCCCATACGTGTATTACTTCCCCTTCTTACTCGTAATGATTGTATGGGCGAGTATGCAATACACAGGTGGTTGGGAAGACTTTGCGGTGTTGGCATTCTTTAGTTTTTTAGGGGTGGTCATGAAGCATTATAAATACTCCCGACCAGCGTTGTTGGTTGCGTTTATTCTAGCAAGCAAAGTAGAAGCCCTATCAATACAACTAACAACCCTATACGATTTCACTACCCTAATAGACCGACCACTGTTCTTGATTCTAATGGTTCTAATCATTGCGGTGTTTGCGTTCAGTTTCAAAAAAGGAAAGATAAAATATGCGTAACTTTTTAGTAGCCTTATTCTTGGTGTTGGCTACACCAGCCCTAGCAGACTTCACAATGGTTGTTCCACAAAAGCCCGGTGGCGGCACAAGTGTATGGACACAGATTGTAGCACGTGAGCTTGAGAAGAAGCTTGGAGAGAATATTGTTATTCGGCATATCACAGGTGCCCGAGACATTCCCGGTTTCAATGAGTTCCACAACAACCTACAGCACGACGATAAGACGATTATGGTATCACACGGCGGTAATGCAATCGCATTCTTACAAGAGAAAGTTGAATATGATTTCCGTGACTATGACAGCATCGGTCTGATGAACTTGAACATTTATACGGCTATTGGAAACAGTGGTCTAATGGGCGGTGGTATCAGGTTCGCGGCTGGTTCTGGTATGGTTCCAGAAGCATTGGCTATGGCGGTATATTTTTGCGAAGATAAAGCAGTCAACTCACAAGACCCGCTGGTATATGCTGATTACGTAAAGTGCTTTGAAGAGAACGTGCTTTGGGTAAAAGGTATGAGTGGTGGCGAACGTCGCCTTGCTTTTCGTCGTGGTGAGCTAAACGCAACACGTGAGAATCCAGCAGCATTCAAGAAACATGTGATGCCTATGATTATGAACAAGAAGGCAGTGTTCTGGTTTGACCACGGTATTTTGGATACGGAAACTGGCAAACATATCAACGACCCAAACACGTCCGAAACCTACAGCTATGTGGATGGTTATTTCCATCCCGCTAACGAGGCAAGTGACTTCTATGCTGCATACAAACTAGCAAAGAGTTTCCGCGATGGTCTACAAAAGGCATTGTGGGTTCGTAAAGGTAATCCAAATACCGAGCGGCTTCGTGCTGCCCTTCGGGAAATGGCAAACGACCCTGAATCGGTAAAGGCTATTCAAGCGGCTGTAGGCAACTATGAGTGGAAGATTGGCAACGAAGGGAACCGTCACCGTGACGTTATTATGAGCCTTGTGACCGAGAATGCCCTAAAAACACTCGTAAAGTTCAATAGCGAAGTGCTTGGATTGAGCAGTGTTTATAAGAAAGAACTTGTGGAATAAGATAAATACATACATGGAACTCAAGAACGTAATAGACAACACCAAAGACATCTATATGACAGACAGCATGTTGAGCGTGCTATTAGACTTCGAACGCGTGCTAGACGAAGTTGATTTGTATGCTTTCAAGAACTGGATAAAAGGCGAGCTTGCCAAGGGTCCAGACGATGAAAAATACTGGGTCACATGTCAGTTTATGTATCCCTACAATCTAATGCCAGACCCACAAGGCGGTCGCAGACTATTGGATTATAACTGCAAGATTCATTATCAAGAATCGGAAGTGACCGTGCCTGTAAAGGTCGAAAGCCCAGAAGACTTTCAATCCGGAACGAAGCTTCCAAAGAAGAAGAAAAACAAAGTTTGGCTGGTTACTATCCGTATGCCAAAAGATTTGATTTCAGATTATCGCCAAGGGTTTGTCGAGATTGAAGGCCAGAACATCAATCTAGAAGATGTTGATGAAGCATGGGACGACGATCTAGACGAAGAAGGTGCCGTAGAGGGTGGCGTTATGGACGCCGCTGAAGAAGACCTTGGATTGGACGAACTAGAAATATGATGCACATCCAAAAAGACGATCTACTTGAAGGACTATACGAGCAAGAACTTCGCGATTTGGTGCATCACGAGATTCATATTGATGAGTTTCAAGCAAAGATTGGCACCGATGATCAGATTGTTGTTGTCAGCTTCAAAGTAAAATACAAACAAGCAGCCGAAGATTTCGAGAGCTTCCTTGAAAAAGGATACGACTACGTGCTTGATGCAGAAACCAGCGAAGCAGAGTTCGAGGACGGGTGGTATTTGGTGTTTGTCGAGTTTGAACGCCGTTTAGATTTTCCACAAGAGTTGGCTCGTATCATTCACGACCTAAAGAACATCACAAACACGACCGACTGGAAGTTTCGCTATGGTGCAACCCGAAGCAGAAACGTTCCAGAGTGGAAACTGACCTCAGAGAACTTGAGAAAGGTGGTCCCTATGAGTCCTAAGAAATACAGAGAACTAGCAGACCTTGATATTGTAGAAAGCCAAGTATTAGAAAATCTACTTATGGCAAGTCACGTAAAAATCAAGAGCAAGAATGTCGCCAAAGAACTTACCGAATCGCAGTATCAGATGAGACTAGCAGCCGGTATTCCGGTTGATGGTTACACCATCGTTACTCGGAGTAAAAGATGAATAGTTTCTTTTCTTGGTTGAAGGAGTTATTTGTAAATAATAAAACAATAGAGCCGAAGCCGGTAGCAGAAGAAGTTCCTACTGAACTAGCCGATGCACGAGAAGTCAAGCGTCAAACTAAAATCAATAATATCGAAGCCAAGAAGACCGAAGAAACCAAAGAAGACGATTTCGTTATAAAGCTTCGCAAAGACCTAGAGCGTGACGAAGGTATCGTATTTGAAATCTACCTTGACCACCTTGGTTACCCTACGTTCGGTATTGGTCACCTCGTAAGAGAAGACGACCCAGAACACGGTCAGCCAGTTGGCACACCAGTATCAAAAGAGCGTTGCTACGAAGCTTTCGAAGTTGATATTCGGGTGTCCCTCGAAGATTGCAGACGCATCTTCAACAACTGGAAAGCACTACCCGAAGAAGTGCGACTAATCACAGCAAACATGGCATTCAATCTCGGATACAATCGCTTGAACAAGTTCAAGAACTTCCGAGCAGCAGTGGATGCTGGCAACTGGATGAAAGCAGCCGATGAAATGGTTGACTCTCGCTGGTATCGCCAAGTGACTAAACGGGCACAAAGACTCGTTGAACGAATGAAAAAAGTATAAATATACATACATTATATTATAGGAGAATATAAAATGGAAACATCAATCATTGATCTAAGTCCAGTTCTATCCATCCTACTACAGTGCCTTGGTGGCGTTGTTTTAGCAGTTGGTAGCTGGGCACTATGGAAGGTCCAACAGAAGTTTGGACTAGAGAACGAAGACAAACTACGTGAAGTAGTGATGGGTGCTATTGAGCGTGGGGTGACCTACGGTAAGCACAAAGCCGAAGAGGAACTAAAAGATTCCGATTGGGCTAAGATTGAAACAAAGAACGCAATGATCGGTCACGCCGCATCATATGTTCTTGGGAAAGTTCCTGATGCAGTCAAAAAGTTTGGCTTGTCGGAAGAGCAGATAAAAGACTTGGTTCTAGCCAAGCTTGATGTGCCCGAATCCACAACTAAAAAAGTAGCGGCTAAGAAATAATGAACTTTCTAATGAGCCTTGCTGGCAAACTATTTGACAGCCTTATTGGTGGTGCAATCCGTGCTTGGGAATCGAACAAGCGGGATGCCACCAATATTGAAAAAGGTGCAGATAAGGTGACAAAGGAGCAACTGAAAGATGAAGTCGAACGTGCAAAAAAAGCTGACGATATTGAAGATGATGTTCATCATCAGTCTGATGATGAGCTTCTTGACAGCTTGCGTAACCGTAAAAGTTGATGGTATTGTTTCGAACGGTTGTGTCTGGACAGACCCAATCAACTTATCTGAGTCAACCATATCTGCACTTGAACCCGGTCTTAGACAGGGTGACCGCAACATAAGGCTTGACCTAGAGGCAATAGACGCTCATAATAAGAAGTATGACGCCAACTGCCCAAAAACATCAACTGAATAACAAAAAGAGGCTGGACAAGCCTCTTTTTTTATTGTATAATATCACCCATGAACATTTTTTTACACGCGATTCTGGCTTCAGTAATAGGAATATCTCTTGGATTGGGCGGGATAACTCTTTTTAGTCCGTATTTCTGGATAATCTTGGTATCTATGATTGCTTCAATGTTGTTGATGAAACATGGAAAATGACAGCAGTGAAATCACCAAAGAAGAGTTCTGGGATGCATTGACTTGGATTCCTGTAAAGGACCGCAACTGTGAAAACTGCGGTTTTTGGAACAATTGGAAACTTGATTGTGGCGAACCCACACAAGACATAACCCACGAACAAACCTGTAACTTCTATAATGATGATGATATCGAATATATTGAGAAGTTCTATAACAAGTACGGTCAGTCATTGCCAATGTGGAAACCAAAACAACGATGAGCAGCAGTGAAACTATAACCAAAGAAGAGTTCTGGACATCGTTGGTTTCGACTCCGATAAGTAACCGCACATGCGAGAACTGCGGTTATATGTCTGATGGTTATGGTTGCGTGGAGCCAATGATAAAAGAGCTTGACGAGCATGGTGATGAAGTATATGACCAGACTTGCAACTACTCTGAACTTCCACTGGGTCATACCTTACCAGAAGGTCACACCCCCGAATATATTGAGAAGTTCTATAACAAGTACGGTCGGTCATTGCCAATGTGGAAGCCAAAACGATGAGTAAGAAAGAGTTTTGGGAGAAATACCGCGTAGATGAATAAAGAAGCCATGGAAATGTGGATTATGCTGGCAAACAAGCATAACTGTTCGAACTGCAAGCACGGTGGTTGGGGCCAGAAATGTCACGATTGTGTGTTTGACCACAGCGAAGAATGGTGCGAAGAATATGGTGTAACCGAAGTGCATTGGGAATGGGACGGACGAAGCTAATATGAAACCAGAAGAAAAACAGTTTTGGAGAGCATTGGCAGAGCCAATCTTTACTCATCATGTTTGTAATGTATGCGAGG